>Ga0209698_10000704_pt1 | contig 38162 bp, 39 predicted proteins | sample LitLauG_LLR_2012_FD_187203 | JGI IMG/M metagenome (GOLD analysis project Ga0209698, IMG submission 187203) | Freshwater sediment microbial communities from Pennsylvania, USA - Little Laurel Run_MetaG_LLR_2012 (SPAdes) (version 2) | ecosystem: Environmental > Aquatic > Freshwater > Creek >... | reverse complement strand
GACCCGGCCCGTGAGCCCGAGACCTGCCTCGATGGTCACCGCTCCCCCCTCAGGCCGGCGCCGCGGCGCGGCCCGCCGGTCGGCCGGAGAGTACCAGCGGCCCAGCCGGTTGCCGCGACCGCAGGCCAGGGATAGGTTCGCACCATGGTGGGCAGCGCTGGTCAGGCAGGGGCGGGAGCCACGTTCGATCTCATCGTCCGCGGCGGGATGGTGGTCGACGGGACGGGGCTGCCCCGCCGGCGGGTCGACGTCGGGGTCCGGGACGGCCGGATCGCGCGCGTCGGGCACCTCGATGGCGCCGCGGCGACCGAGGAGATCGACGCCACCGGCTGCATCGTCGCCCCGGGGATCGTCGACGCGCACACCCACTACGACCCGCAGCTGACCTTCGACCCCTACGCCACCACCTCCTGCTTCCACGGGGTCACGACCGTCGTCGCCGGCAACTGCGGATTCTCGGTGTCTCCCTGCAAGCCGGCCGACCGCGAGTTCCTCGCCGGGATCTTCGCGCGGGTGGAAAACATGGATCCCATCGCCCTGTCGGCCATCACCTGGGACGAGTGCGAGACGTTCCCCCAGTACCTGGAGAGCCGCACGGGACGCCTCGGCGTCAACCTGGCCTGCTACGTCGGGCACTCCAACCTGCGGCGCTGGGTGATGGGGCCCGACGCGTCGGAGCGCGCCGCGACCGATGCCGAGGTGGCACAGATGCGGGCCATCTTGCGCGAGGCCATCGATGCGGGGGCGGCGGGGCTGTCGTCGTCGGCCGCGCCCACCCACCTGGACCTGTCCGGCCGCCCGGTCCCGTCGCGCTGCGGCGACCGCAGCGAGCTGCTCGCGCTGGCGGCGGAGGCCGGAGCGGGCGGAGCGGGGTCCCTCGCCTTCCTGCCCGAGAGCTCGATCGGCGGCCTCGACGAGCGGGACATGGACTACCTCATCGAGCTCGGCCGCACGAGCGGCCTGCCCGTCATCATCCAGGGCCTCGGCGGCCGCAACAAGGTCGATGCGCCGACGGCCACGTGGGAGGCGTCCAAGGAGTTCCTCGACCGGGCGAGCCGCGAGGGCGCCCCGGTGTACTCGCTGCTCATCGCCCGGCCCTTCGACCGCGTCGTCACCATCGCCCCGTCCAACTTCCACTACCTGGCCGTGCCGGCGTGGGACCGCATGCTGAAGCTCCCCGACGACGAGCGCGCCACGCTGCTGCGCGACCCCGCCGCGCGCGAGGAGCTGCGCCACGCGGTCGAGCACTACAACCGGGACCCGGCCAAGGGCACGACGGTGCCGCCGCCGCTGTGGCCGACCATCTACGTCGACCGGGTCAGCGAACCCGAGCACGACAAGTGGCAGGGCCGCTCCGTCCAGGAGGTGGCCGGTGAGCTGGGCGTGGCGCCCGCCGACGCCATGCTCGACCTGGCGCTCGCTGAGGGCTTCGCCACCGAGTTCCGGTGGCGCACCGAGAGCCCGGAGTGGGCCGCGGCGGTCGGCGAGGCGCAGCTCGATCCCCGCATGGTGGTCGGCACCTCCGACGGGGGCGCGCACCTGGCGCGCGACGACGGCGCCGATTGGAGCTCGTACTTCCTGCGCTCGTGGGTGCTGGACCGCAAGGTGTGGAGCCTCGAGGACGGGATCCGCCAGATCACCCAGATCCCTGCCGCGCTGCTCGGCATCACCGACCGGGGCGTGATCGAGCCCGGTGCCTGGGCCGATCTCATGATCTTCGATCCCGACGTGGTCGGGCCGCTGCGCAAGGAGTTCGTCCACGACCTGCCCGGCGGCGTCGGGCGGTTCAAGGCGTGGGGCCAGGGGATGCGCGCCACCATCGTCAACGGGCAGCCCATCGTGATCGACGGTGTGCTCACCGACCGGCTCCCCGGCCAGGTCGTGCGGCCGGGGCGGGCGGCATGAGCCCCGCTCCCGCGGGTGGCTTCGATGTCTTCGACGTCCATCACCACGTCGGGCGGCCCTTCGACGCCCTCGGGGGCGCGTTGGACCCCGACTCGGACGGCACCGGCGCGGTTGAGGTCGCCGAGGTCGAGGCCCGTCTGCGGATCATGGATGCCGGCGGGGTCTCGCAGGCGCTGGTCATCCCCGGCCACGGCTACCTGCGCCCGAGCGGCATCGCCGACACCCGGCGGGTCAACGAGGAGATCGCGGCGTACCGCGACCACCGCCCCGATCGCTTCCCGGTGGCGTGCGGGATCGTCGAGCCCCGCGACGGTCCGTTGGCGGTGACCGAGGTCGATCGCATCGGTGCCGAGCTCGGCCTCGTCGCCATCAGCTTCCACACCCGCTTCCAGGGGGTGTCGGTCGACAGCGGCTGGATCCACCAGGCGATCGAGCGCGCCGGCGAGCGGGGCATGCTCCCCATCATCCACGCCATGAACGACACGCCCGAGGAGGCGCTCTGGAAGCTGGCCGCCGTGGCCCGCGGCTTCGGCGAACTGCCCATCCTGGCCCTCGACGCGTTTGGCTCCTTCGAGGCCACGAGGCAGTGCTTCCAGGTGGCCGAGATGGCGCCCAACCTGGTCTTCGACACCAGCCTCTCCTACAACTTCGACTTCATCGAGGACTTCGCCACGCGCTTCGGGGCGCATCGGGTCGTGTTCGGCACCGACCTGTACTCGCCCCCGGTCGGGCGACGCATCAGCCACCTGCTGCCCCAGATCCTGGAGTCCTCGCTCGGCGACGCCGACAAGGCCGCGATCCTCGGCGGCAACGCCCGCCGCCTGCTCGGCCTCGCCGCCGCCGGCTGAGCCCGGCCCGAACGGCGCCGCCCCGGGCTCAGACCTGGAGCCGCCAGCCGCCGGCGGCCCAGATGCCCCCGTCGGCGTGCAGCGTCGTGCCGGTGATGAAGCGCGACAGGTCCCCGGCCAGGAACACGGCCACCGCCGCGACATCGTCGCTCGTCCCCAGCTCGCCGACCGGTGGCATGCGCACCGGGTCGAAGCGGGGCCCGGCGGCCAGCATCTCGTCCCTCGACCCGGCCTCGCCGTCGGTGGGCACCGCGTCCGGCGCGATCGCGTTGATCCGGATGCCGGCCGGGGCGAGCTCGAGGGCGAGGGAGCGGGTCAGGCTGGCCAGCCCGGCCTTCATGGCGGCGTAGATGGCGAAGCCGGGGGCCGCCTGGTGGGCCTCGCTCGAGGTGATGTTGATGATCGACGAGCCGGCCGCCATGTGGGGGATCGAGGCCCGGATGAGGTTGGTGACCTGGGTGAAGTTCTCGTTGATCAGCATCGCCTCGCCCTTGGCGTTGACGTCGGCGAAGGAGGCGAAAAACGAGCCACCGGCGTTGTTGACCAGCACGTCGAGGTGTCCGAAGCGCTCCCCCACCTCGTCGATCCACCCCCGCGCCGCGTCGTGGTCGCGCACGTCGAGCTCCCGGCTCAGGACGTCCCGCCCTTCGGCGGCGACCTCCTCCGCGCCCGCGGCGAGCCACTCGGGCACGCGGTCGCACAGGGCGACCGATGCGCCGAAGCGGGCCAGGAGGGTGGCGGTCGCCCGCCCGATGCCCCGCCCGGCGCCGGTGACGACCGCCACCCGGCCGTCGAGCAGCACCGAGGAGGGGTCGTAGGTGCGGGCCATCAGCGGGTCACGCCGGTACCGTCGAGCAGGGCGTCGAGGAAGGTCAGGCCGCGGGCGACCGCGGCCGCCGGTCCCTCGGCTTCGATGCGGGGACCGATCAGCTCGAGCTCGTAGGGCCCGCGGTAGCCACCCCCTTCGGCGGCCGCCACGATGCGGCCGATGGGGATCATGCCGTCGCCCGGCACGGCGCGGTCGGGCGTCTGGTGGGTGCCGGCGACGAAGTCGCTCAGCTGGATCACGCTGATGATCCCCGCGGCGCCGGCGAGGGTGGCGGCCAGGTTGCGCTCGGGCCAGCAGTTCCAGGTCTCCACGCACACGGTCGCCCCGAACGAGCGGGCGAGGTCGACGGTGTCCGACAGCGTGGTCACGAAGCCGTTCTCGTAGCGGAGGGCGCCGGTGTTCTCCAGACCGATCTGCACCCCGGCGGCAGCGGCTTCGGCGAACACGGGACCGAACGCGTCGGCGAACGCCGCTGCCGCCTGCTCCCAGGTCAGGGTCCCGAAGGGGCCGGTCGTGTAGAGCAGCGCCTCGGCCCCGAGCGCCGCCGCCGCGCCGATCGCCTCCGACGTGCGCCCGCGGTGCGCCGACCACTCCCCGGGGGCGTCGAGGCGGAACGGGCTCACGCCGATCAGGTTGGCGATGCGCAGCCCTTCGGCCTGCAGCATGCTGACGGCCCGCTCCATGCCGACGGCCTCGAGCGTGGGCAGGGCGATGCCGACCCGGCGGGCACCGACCTGGTCCCACAGGCGCAGGTCCTCCTCGAGGCTCCACGCGAACGTGCAGACGCTGCTGAGCGACAGGCGCGGGTGGTGCTCCCCCATGACGTCAACCCCCTCGGCCGGCGGCGAGCAGGGGCCGGAGCTGCTCGGCCAGCGCGACGGCGTGGCCGACGGGGTCGTCCAGGGGGAGCCCGAGGTCGGGCAGGTCGAAGTACTCGATGCTGAGCGCTCCGGCGTAGCCCTGCCGGTCGAGCTCGGCGACAAAGGCGGCGAAGTCGATGTCGCCGTCGGCGGACTGGACCACGCCGCGGTGGGCCTGGCGCACCTGGATGTGTCCGGCGTAGGGGATCAGCTCGGCGGGGTCCTCCCCCCAGGCCGCGACGTGGCCGACGTCGAGCAGCAAGGTGACGTCGGGGACCTCGGCCAGGAACGCCTTGACCTTGTCGATGCGGTTGATGATCGACCCGCCCCACGGCTCGACCCGGGCACCGGGGGCGCGCCGGAAGGCTTCGACGCAGCGCTCCCACTGGCCGGGTCCCTCGGGGGCGGCGCCGGTCGACCAGCCCGGCCGGGGCACGTCGACGACGAAGTGGTCCACGACGGGCAGGGCGAGGGCACCGCCCTCCTCGCCGTCGACGAGGTCGAGGTGGTCGAAGCCGAGCGCGGCCGCCTGCCGGGCCGAACGGACGTGGTCGATGGCGTCCATCCCGCCGAATGCCAGCTCGACGATCCCGAGGCGGTAGCGTCCCCCCATGGCGGTTGGTGACCCTAGCAAGCACCGGGGGAGGTGGGGGTGAGCGACACCGTCGAGATCCTCGACCCGCGGGCTCTGCTCGACGAGGGGGAGCCGTCGGCTACCTTCGACCTCGGCGCACCGCTCGCCGGCAAGGTGGTCGGGCTGCGCCTGGACATGTCCTGGCGGTCCTTCGAGACCGTCCTCGACGAGTGGCAGCGCCTGGTGGTCGCCGCGGGTGCCCAGCCCCGGCTCCTCGTCACGGGCGAGCGCATCGGAGACGAGGGCGTGCAGACCCGCGCCGACCTCGACGAGTGGTCCCGCCTCATCGACTGCGGTGTGGTGGGCCTCGGCAACTGAGGCTCCTGCACGTCGTGGAGTGTCCGCGACACCGTCCTGGTGGAGGAGCTGTCCAAGCCCGCGGTCGTGGTGGTCACCGCCGAGTTCGTCACCATCGCGTCGCAGATCGCCCGGCTCACGGGGCACGCCAGCCTCAAGCGGCTCGTCCTCCCGTACCCCCTCGAGGGGCTCCCCGAGGAGGAGGTGAGGGCGATTGCTCAGCGCACATGGCCGGAGCTCCTCCGGCTCCTCGGCGTCCGACCGTGAGCCGCTGCGCAGCGGCCGCCTGAGCGTCCCGGCCGATCCGGCCGGGTTCTACGCCCGGTCGCTCCAAGAGGGCTTCGGCGACGGGCTCCCGCTGCTGCCTCCCACCGAGGAGGCGGTGCGCGCCCAGCTCGACGCGACCCCGTACGCGCCGAGCGACGTGATCTGCACGCTCGCGCCCCGCCACGGCGTCGCCACCATCGAGGCCGCCGCGGTCAACGCGGCGATGGCCGGCTGCGAGCCCGAGGCGTTCCCGCTCGTGGTGGCGGCCCTGGAGGCGATCAGCGAGCCGGAGTTCAATCTCTTCGGGCTGGCGACCACGACGTCGAGCGTGTTCCCGATGCTGATCGTCAACGGGCCGTCTCGCGAGCGCCTGGGCATCGACATGGCGGCCGGTTGCATGGGCGGCGCCGCGGGCCGGGGCTCGATGACCATCGGGCGGGCCATCTCCCTGTGCATGCGCAACATCGGCGGCCAGCTCGTCAACCAGACCAGCAAGAGCGTCTTCGGCCAGCCGGCGCGCACCGGGCTGTGCTTCGCCGAGTGGGAGGAGGTCTCGCCGTGGCCGCCCCTGGCGCAGCGCCAGGGCTTCGCGGCGAGCGACGAGGTGGTCACCGTGCACGGCGGCAAGGGCACGATGCCCCTCGCCGATGTGCACGTCGACGACCCGCGCGAGCTGCTGGCGCTCATCGCCAAGTCGATGGCGTACCCGCTCGTCAACAAGTACCTGGAGCCGACCGCGGCCAACGGCGAGGTGGTGCTCGCGGTCAACCCGGTGTGGGCGGCGCGCTTCGCCAAGGCGTTTCCCGACGTCGCCGACCTGCAGGCGTTCCTCCTCGAGCACGCCTGGCAGCCGATCGAGGTGTGGCCGCCCGACAACCGGCGCATCCTGGAGTCACGGGGGCGGGTCGACGCGTCGGGTCGGGTGTTCATCAACGAGCGGCCGGACCAGTTCGTCGTCGTGGTGTGCGGGGGCCAGGGCGGCCTGCACGCCATCTGCCTGCCGTCGTGGGGTGAGAGCCGCGTGCAGAGCAAGGCGGCGGTGCGGGAGCTGCCCGGGCGCTGAGTCGGTCGGTCCGGCTCCGCCGGCTCGTCCCGGATGCGCCCGGCTCAGCCCGGCGCCAGGACCGAGTCGAGGTCGGCGAACGCCGCGAGGAGCTGGTGCAGTGCGGCGTCGATCGCGGCCATCTGCTCGTCGTCGAGGCTGCCGAACAGCTCGGTGCGAGCCTCGGCGTAGCGGTCGTTGGCTCGCGCCGCGAGCGCGACCCCCTTGTCGGTGAGCGCGACGATGATCTTGCGCCGGTCGGCCGCGTCGGGTGAGCGGCGCACCAGGCCCTCGCGTTGGAGGCGGTCCAGGATCTGGGTCATGCCCCCGGTGGGCCGGAGCACGATCTGGCTCAGCCGGGTGGGCGACATCGACCACGGCGGTCCGTCGAGCTGGAGGACCCGGAGCACCGAGAAGTCGATGAACTTCAGCTCGAAGGGCTCCAGGCAGCGCTCCTGGAAGACCTGGAGGAGCAGCCCGACGCGGCTCAGGCGGGTCAGCAGCCCGCTCGGCCCGGGCTCGCCGAGGTAGCGGTCGGCGTCGTCTCCGGGGTCCTGGCTAGACAGGGCGTTCGCCTTCGAGCGTCACGCGCTGCATGATCCGGCGCTCGTCGTAGTCGGCCACCGCGTAGTGCTGGACCCAGCGGTTGTCCCAGATCGCCACCGAGCCGGGCTCCCAGTGGAAGCGGCACTGGAGCTCCGGGGAGCGGACGTGTGCGACGAGGAACGGGAGGAGCACCGCGTTTTCCGCCTCGGTGAGGCCCTCGATGGCCGTGACCCACTGGCCATTGACGAACAGCGCGCGGCGTCCCGACGTCGGGTCGGCCCGGATGACGGGATGGCTGACCGGCGGCCAGTCCCGGATCATCTGGTCGAGGTCCTCCTTGGCCTGCCCGTTGGCGATCGCCTTGCGCAGCATCCTCGACAGGTCGTGGCTGGCGCGCAGGGGGTCGAGCATGCCGCGCAGGGCGGGGGAGAGGGCGTCGTACGCCGCCCGCATGTTGGCGAAGCAGGTGTCCCCGCCGATCGCGGGCAGTCGCACCGCGCGCAGGATCGACAGGGACGGGGGATGGAGCATGAAGGTGTTGTCGGTGTGCCACACGTCCGCGCCCTCGCCCTTGGGGGTGCTCTGGTCGAGGACCGTCATCTCCGGGTGGTCCGGGTGCTTCGGGCCGAAAGGGGCGGGGGAAAGGGTGCCGAGGCGGCGGCCGAGCGCCAGGTGCTGCTCGGGGGTGAGCTCCTGGTCGCGCACGAAGACCACCAGGTGGTGGTCGATGGCGGCCCGCAGGTCGGCGACGGCGCCGTCGCCGAGGGGTGCCGTCAGGTCGATGCCCGACAGCTGCGCACCGATCACCCCGGTGATCGGTCGCACGGTCAGCTCGCTCGCCATCTGAGCCTCCTGTCGGCGTTGACGCTCCAATCGCTAAAGGCTAAGATACCAAGCACTGAGCTACGGGGGAAGGGCCGGTCGCGGCGCCCCGCGGCCGCGGATCCTGGAGGAGCCATGCGCGACGGGTTCAAAGTCTTCGACGCCGATGCCCACGTGATCTACCCGGCCGATCTGTGGGACCGATTCCTCGACGCCAAGCACCAGCACCGCCTCGGTCGCCGCCAGCCCATCCCGGGCTTCGAGACCTACAACCCCGTCACCGTCGACGGCCGCTTCACCCAGCACGAGACCGTCCTCTACGGCCAGTTCATGAAGGCCGTCGACTGGACCTTCGAGGACATGGCGCGCCAGTACGGCGACCTGATGACCGAGGGCTTCACCGGCGACCGGGTCGCGCGGGCGCTGGCGGTCGAGGGCGTCGACATGATGGTCATCTACGGTCCCGAGTACGACCTGTGGTTCGACGGCATCGATCCCGAGCTGCAGGCGGCGATGGCCCGTGCCTACAACCGCTGGGGCCAGGAGATGTCCGCGTCCTCCGGCGGCCGGGTGGTCGCCGCGGGCCCGATCCCGCTCACCGACGTCGGCCGGGCGGTCGAGGAGATTCAGTACGCGCACGAGCACCTCGGCACCAACTGCTTCTGGACCCGCCCCAACTTCATCAACGGGCGCAACCTCGGCGACCGGTACTACGACCCGATCTACGAGCTGCTCCAGGACCTGGACTGCACCTTCGCGACCCACGAGTTCATGGGGCGCCGGGGCGGCTCCGAGGGCTCGGAGCGCTTCTTCACCTTCACCGAGTGGCACGCCGTCGTCCACCAGGAAGAAGCCATGAACGCCGCGCTGGCCATGCTGGTCAACGGCGTCTTCGAGCGCTTCCCCCGGTTGCGCTGCGCCTACATGGAGGGCGGCTGCGGCTGGCTCCCCTCGTGGCTGCACCGCATCGACGAGCAGCTCGAGATGGCCGGAGCCAACGAGTTCCCCGACCTGACCATGTCGGCCACGGACTACTTCAAGCGCAACTGCTGGATCTCGACCGAGTGCGAGGACCCTTTCGTCGCCGACGTCATCCGCTGGATGGGCAACGACCACATCGTCTACGAGACCGACTTCCCCCACCCCGACTCCAAGTACCCGCACGCCACCGAGCACTTCCTCGCGCTGCTCCCCGATCAGATCAGCGAGGAGTCCAAGCGCAAGATCCTCTGGGACAACGCCGTCGACTTCTACCGGTTCCCGCAGCGCTGCATGCCGACGGAGTTCCACGACGCGGGCAAGGTCGCGGTCGGCTGAGCGCCTGTCCGGTCCCGAGGTGACCAGCCCGCCGTCGACCGGAACCGTCGACTACCTCGTCAACGCCTTCACCCCCGATCGCGAGGCGGTCTGGGACGAGGCGACCGCGGTCCAGAAGATCCCGGTCAAGGTGCGGCGGGACCCGACCGACAGCTTCGCCGAGCCCGATGTCCTGGTCGCCCGCATGGACGAGCTCGGCATCGCCACCGTGTTCGTGGTCGCCGGCGACGAGCACCACGGGCACGGGCCGGTCGACTACCACCGGGTGATCCTGAGCTGGGACGAGGCGGAGCCGCTCCTGGCCCGCCACCCGGGGCGCTTCGCCGTGCTGTGGGCCGTCAACCCCGACCTGGGGATGGCCGGCGTGCAGCGCACGGAGGAGGCCTTCGCCCATCCCGGCGTGGCGGGCGCCTACCTGCACACCCACAGCTTCGACCGGACCTTCGACCACGCGGACCACTACCCGTTCTATGCGCTGTGCAGCCAGCACGGCCTGCCCATGGTGATGCAGGCGGGGACCTCCGGCGGCCTGATGCCGAGCGAGTGCGGCAAGCCGATCGGCATCGACCGGCCCGCCATCTACTTCCCCGACACCACCTTCGTGCTCTCCCACACCGGCTGGCCGTGGGTGGACGAAGCGGTCGCCATGGCACTCAAGTTCTCCAACGTGTACCTGGGGACCGGCGCCTACCCGCCGTCGCACTGGTCGGCGGCGGTGGTCGACTTCCTCCGGCGGCCGGGCCGGCGCAAGGTCGTGTTCGGCACCAACTTCCCGACGGTCGGGCACCGCCACGCCCTCGGGCAGCTCGATGCCCTCGACCTCACCCCAGAGGTCCGCCACCTGTTGCTCGAGGGCAACGCGCGACGCATCTTCTCCCGGCTCCCCCAACCCATCGACAGAGGTGAGACGCCATGATCGGCAAGGTCTACACGATGCAGCCCCAACCCCCCGTCGCCGCGCACACGACCTGGCTGGACGCCGGCACCCTCAGCATCGGGGTGGAGTACCGGGTCCTCGACCCGGCCTCGCTGATCGAGACCTACAAGGACGACCCGGCGGCCTTGGCCGAGATGGAGGCCAACCAACCGGAGGGCGGCTTCTTCGACGAGGGAGTCTCGCTGCACGTGCGCGCCCTGGCCGACGGCCACGAGTACGTGCGCTTCGACGTGTTCGCCGACGAGCCCCACTACCACTACGTCCACCCGACCGGTGACGCCAACAACGTCATCGACTACGACGTCCCGGCGCACGGCCCGATGCTCCCATGGGCGCTCGAGTGCCTGCGTCACCGGCTGGGCGACATGCTGACCGAGGCCGGCGGTGGCCACCTGGTCGCCTCCCTCGACCTGGCCGCGATCGAGCGCGCCGTCGACGAGGCGGAGCGGCTGGCGGGCGCGGCGGGCGCCCGGCGCTGAGCCCCGATCCGCGGCCGGCGTAGAGCAGCCAGCAGACTTCGGGGGCATCAAACGGTCAGGTTTCGGGCGCGAAAGTGGACGCGAGGGCCTCGACGCCTACCTGGAGACCAAGTACGTCGCGGTCGGCCTGCCCTGATGCAGGTCGACCGCGGCGTCCCGGTGGTCAGATCATGTCGTTGCGCAGGGCCATCGCCACGGCATGCGCCCGGTTGCGAGCGCCGAGCTCGCGGACGATGGCGTGGATGATGTTCTTGATGGTGCTCTCCGAGTAGGCCAGGTCGCGGGCGATCCCCGCGGTGCTGTGCCCGTCGGCCATCAGCCGTAGCACCTCCATGTCGCGGTCGCTCAGCCCCGTCGGGCGCGGCCGGACCGCCGGGCGGTCCTCCTCGACCTGGTCGCTCAGGTCTCCGAGCGCCTCCGGCACCGACGACGGCGCCGCCTCGGCGTGCGCGACCGTGCGGATGGCCTCGGCCAGGCGGTCGGGTCGGGCCTCGGAGCGGCGCACGAACACCCAGGCGCCCGCTTCGACCGCGGAGTCGACGCCGCTGCGGGTGAGCTGGTTGGTCACCAGCACGACGCGCGGCGTGCAGGACCGACGCACGGCACGCACCGCGGCGTTGACCTCCTCGCCCAGCTCGTCGGTGACGATGATCGCCACACCGGCGGTGTCGGGCCGGTACTCCTCGGCGAGCGCCACATCGACGCAGCGCCGCAGCTGCGACGCGACGCCAGCCCGGAGGATGGCGTCCTTGGCGTACACATAGACGCGCACGGCTCGGCTCGAGCCCTCGGCCGGCGTGCGGTGATCGGCATCCCAGACCGCGGGATGGGAGGACGGTCGTGCGCCCTTCGGCCGGCGCACCGACACTGCGGTGCGTGCTGCCGATTGGAGCACCAGGTCATGGACCTCGCTCATCGTTACCCCTCTATTGGTTGCCCCTACTGACCGAAGGGATGGCTGCCTCACCGCGTCGGTCGTTGACCACCAACGGTAGACGAAATTGTCGCGGCGTGCATCCCGCGCGCGTGGAATTCGGATCATTCACGACACAGTGCCCACCCAGGGTGCGGACGGTTGGTAGAAAGGGGGCGTGAACGACCGGGCCTTGTCCGCTGTTGTCCTCGCCGCGGGGGAGGGCACGAGGATGCGGTCCTCCCGTCCCAAGCCGCTGCACCGCCTCTGCGGCCGCCCGATGGTCCTCCACGTGCTCGACGCCCTGGCCGAGATCGATCTGGGGCGGGCCGTCGTGGTCGTCGGCCATGGCGCCGAGCGGGTGACCAAAGCCCTCTTGGAGCAGGCCCCGGCCGGCCTGGCCATCGATTTCGTGGAGCAGCACGTCCAGCGGGGGACCGGCGACGCCGTCTCGGTGGCCCTGACCGCCTTCCCCGATGACGAGCTCGACGACGGCGGCGACATCGTGGTCCTCCCCGGCGACACCCCGCTCCTGCGGCCCGCGACGCTCGCGGCGCTGGTCCGGACCCATCGCAGCAGCGACGCCGCGGCCACCGTGCTCACCGCGCGGCTCGGCGACCCCACCGGCTACGGCCGCATCGTGCGCGGCAGGGACCAGCGGGTGGCCCGGATCGTCGAGCAGGCCGACGCCACCGAGGACGAGCAGGCCATCGATGAGATCAACACCGGCATCTACGTGTTCCGCCGCAGCGTGGTCGCGCCCGCACTGCGCCGGCTCAGCCCCGAAAACGCCCAGGGCGAGTACTACCTGACCGACATCATCGAGGTCCTCCACGACGCCGGCTACCCGGTGAGCACGGTGGTCGTGGCCGATCCGATGGAAGCCGCCGGCGTCAACGACCGGGCCCAGCTGGCGGTCGCCGAGGCCGAGCTGCGCGACCGGACCAACGAGCGCTGGATGCGTCGCGGCGTGACCATGATCGATCCCGAGCGGACCTACATCGATGCCAGTGTCGAGCTCGCCGCCGACGTCACCGTGTTCCCGGGGTCGCTCCTCCAGGGCACGACCGTCGTGGGTGCGGGCGCGGAGATCGGCCCCAACTGTCATCTGGTCGACTGCACGATCGGGGAGCGGGCCACGCTCAGCTCCACGGTGGCCAAGCGGGTCGAGATCGGCGCCGACGCGGTGGTCGGCCCGTTCACGTGGTTGCCCATGGGGACCCGGGTGGCGCCGGGGGAGGTGATCGGACCATGCTTCAGCGGATGGCCCGATGAGCACGAGGGTGGCGCCTGATGGAGCTGGTCCCCAAACGCAAGCTTCACCTCTTGTCTGGTCGGTCGCACCTCGCCCTGGCTGAGGAGATCGCCCAACATCTGGGAGTCGGGCTCTCGGGCCCCAACCTGGTCGACTTCGCCAACGGTGAGATCCGGCCCCGCTTCGAGGAGTCGGTGCGCGGCGCCGACGTGTTCGTCGTCCAGTCCCACTGCCGCACGCCGGGGCGCTCCGTCAACGACTCGCTGATGGAGCAGTGGCTCATGATCGACGCGGCCAAACGGGCGTCGGCCAAGCGGATCACCGCAGTGTGCCCGTACTACGGCTACAGCCGCCAGGACCGCAAGTCCAAGGGACGGGAGCCCATCAGCGCCCGGATGGTGTCGGACTTCTTCGCCACCTCCGGTGCCGACCGGATCATGTCGGTCGACCTGCACTCCGGCCAGATCCAGGGCTTCTTCGACGGGCCGGTCGACCACCTCACCGCGGTCCCGCTGCTCACCCGGTACCTGCGTGAGCACGCCGGCAACGACTTCGTCATGGTGGCGCCCGACACGGGCCGCACCAAGGTGGCCGAGCAGGCGGCCCGCCACCTGTCGGGCAACGTGGACGTGGCCAGCGTCTACAAGCGCCGGCCCAAGGACGCCGTCAACCAGGTCCAGGCCCTCGACGTGATGGGCGAGGTCAGCGGGCGGATGTGCGTGCTCATCGACGACATGATCGACACCGCGGGCACGATCTGCGCGGCCGCCGAGATCCTCGCGGCGAAGGGGGCGACCGAGGTGTGGGCGATGGCGACCCACGCCGTCCTCTCCGATCCGGCGGTCGACCGGCTGAAGAACTCCCAGCTGGCCCGGGTCGTCATCACCGACACCCTCCCCCTGCCGCCCGAGAAGCAGATCGACAAGATCGAGGTGGTGTCGGTCGCCCAGGTCTTCGCGGACGCCATCGACGCGGTGTTCGAGGACGGATCCGTGTCGGAGATCTTCGGCGGGGAAAACCAGACCTGAGCGCGGTCGGGTCCGCCGCCGCGACGCCGCGGTGGCCGCAAGGGCCGGTGACGACTACCATGTCCCGGTCCCACGCCTGGGTTTGTCCGTAGGAGCGCGCTGTCATGGCCGAGATCACCCTCACTGCCGAAGCTGGACGCCAGACCGGCTCACGGCCGTCGGGCCGCATGCGCGTCGCCGGCCGGGTGCCGGGCGTGGTGTACGGCCACGGCATCGAGCCGCTGGCGGTCTCCGTCGACGGTCGGGAGCTGCGGGCTGCGCTGAGCACGCCGGCGGGCCTCAACGCCCTCCTCTCCCTCGATGTCGGCGGCCACGCCCACCTGACGCTGGCCCGGGAGCTGCAGCGCCACCCGGTCCGCAACACGGTCACCCACGTCGACTTCCAGATCGTGCGGCGCGACGAGGTCGTGTCCGCCGACGTGCCGGTGGTGCTCGTGGGTGAGGCGCTCCAGGTCTCCCAGAACCGGGGGGTCATCGAGCAGCCGATCACGTCGCTCACCGTGCACGCCATCCCGAGCCGCATCCCCAACACGATCGAGGTCGATGTGACCGAGCTCGTGGTCGGACAGGCGATCCGCATCGGGGACCTGGTCCTGCCCGAAGGGGTGTCGACCGAGCTCGATCCCGACGACGCGGTCGTGCTGGCTCAGGGTTCGGCGGCATCGGAGGCGGCCAGCGGAGCCGAAGGGGCGGAGGCGGCGGAAGCCGCCGAGCCGGCCGAGGGGAGCTAGCCGCTGCCGCGGCCCCGTACGGGAGCCCGATCCGACCTGCTCGCCATCGGGCTCGGCAACCCCGGGCGGGAGTACCAGGGCACCCGCCACAACGTGGGGGCTGACGTGGTCGCGCTGCTGGCCGCCCGCCACGGCGAGAGCCTGCGCATGGCCAAGCGCGAGCGGGCGCTGGTGGCCGAGGTGCGCGTCGGCGGCCTCCGCCTCGCGCTCGGCTTCCCCCAGACGTACATGAACGACTCGGGCGTGTCCGCGGCACCGCTGGTGCGGCGCTTCGGCATCGAGGACCTCGCGCAGCTCGTCGTGGTGCACGACGAGCTCGATCTGCCCGTCGGCCGGGTGCGGGTCAAGGCGGGGGGCGGCCTGGCCGGCCACAACGGGCTGCGTTCGATCAAGGCCCACCTCCACAGCGACGCGTTCACCCGGGTGCGCATCGGCATCGGCAAACCTCCAGGCCGCCAACAGGGCGCGGACCACGTGCTCAAGGCGCCGAGCCGCTCCGAGCGCGCCGAGCTCGAGGTGGCGGTGGTCGAGGCCGCGGATGCGGTCGAGTGCATCCTCGAACATGGCGTGGCCGAAGCGCAGAACCGCTTCAACGGCCTCGACCGCCCCGACTGAGCGTGGACCGGCGCTCGGACCGAGCGTGTGCCGCGTGGGCACAGATGCGCCGGCTGCTGCCGGCCACCCCCGGCCGGTGGCCTACCTTGGGCGGGTGAGCCTCCGCTCGCTGCTCCCGCTGCTGCGCCAGGACACCGACCTGAGCGACCTGGCCGGCGCGCGGGCCGCGGTCGTCGCCGTGCCCGAGCCGGCCCGGGCGTTCGCCATCGCCGGCCTCGCCCAGGTCACAGGCCGGCGGCCGCTGGTGGTGGCGGTGCCATCGGCCACCGACGCCGAGCGGCTCTCGCACGACCTGGGCGCCTACCTCGGCGCCGACGAGGTCGAGCTCTTCCCGGCGTGGGAGACGCTGCCCTTCGAGCGGGTCAGCCCGAGCGTCGAGACCATGGGCCGGCGCCTGCGCGCCATGTGGCACCTCCACCGCCACGGTCGCGACGGCGCCATGGGGCCGCAGGTCCTGGTGGCACCCGTGCGCGCCCTCCTCCAGCGCCTCGGACCACACGTGGCCGAGCTCGAGCCGGTCGTGATCCGTCCGGGGGACCAGCTCGACCCGCTCGAGCTCGTGGCGCGGCTGGTGGGCATCGGCTACCGGCGAGAGCACCAGGTCGAACACCGGGGCGAGCTCGCGGTTCGGGGGTCGATCGTCGACGTGTTCCCCTCGACCGCCCACGCGCCCGTCCGCATCGACCTGTGGGGCGACGAGGTCGACCGCCTGACCGTGTTTTCGGTGGCGGACCAGCGCTCGGTGGAGGATCTCGCGGAGGTCGAGCTGTTCGGCTGTCGGGAGCTGCTGGGGACCGACGAGGTGCGGGCCGCTGCCGCCTCCTTGGTCGGCCGGCAGCCGTGGGGCCGCCAGCAGTGGGAGCGCCTGGCCGAGGGGCTGCTCTTCGACGGCATGGAGTCGTGGCTGCCGTGGGTGAGCACGGAGGAGCGCATCCTCCCCGACCTGCTGCCCGACACCGCGCAGGTGCTGCTGGTCGAGCCCCGGCGGATGCGGGACCGGGCGGTGGAGCTGCTCGACGAGGAGGCTGCCCTGGCGGCCACGCTGGCCACCACGTGGGGGGCAGACGGCGAGCAGTTCCCGCGCTTGCACCTCGGCTTCGACCGGCTGCTGGCGATGACGGCCGCGCCGGCATGGACGGTCACGGCCGCGCCGGAGGGCCCGGGCACCACCGTGGTGGCCGCGACCGGATGGGATCCGGTGATGGGGGACCCGGACCGGGTCGTCAAGCAGCTCCACGACCTGAGCGGCCAGGGGTACCGGGTGCTGGTGTGTGCCGACGGCCGGGGCAGCGGCGCCCGCCTGGCCTCCGCGTTGCGAGACGCGGGGATCGTCGCGCCGCTCTTCGAGGACGGCGCGGGGGACGCCGAGCTCACCCGCGCCGGTGTCCGGGTCGTGGTCGAGCCGCTCGAGCGCGGCTTCGTGTATCCGGCGCTGCGCCTGGCCGTCCTGGCCGAGGGCGACGTGACCGGCCGCCGCCGTGCGCACCGCCGGGCCCGTGCCCGGGCGCGCGCCACGGAGACCTTCTTCGACGACATGCGCGCCGGCGCCTACGTCGTGCACTACCAGCACGGGGTGGGACGCTTCGCCGGGATGGTCAAACGCGACATCGGCGGGGTCGAGCGCGACTACCTGCTCCTCGAGTACCGCGGGGGCGACAAGCTCTATGTCCCCTCGGACCAGATCGACCTCCTCCGGCCCTACACCGGAGGTGAGCAACCCTCGCTCAACCGCCTCGGGGGGTCGGACTGGCAGAAGGCCAAGTCGCGGGTCCGCTCCGCGGTCCGCGAGATCGCCCAGGAGCTGGTGGTGCTGTACCAGACCCGCACCCATGCCCCCGGCTTCGCCTTCGGCCCCGACACCCCGTGGCAGGCGGAGCTCGAAGCGGCGTTCCCCTACGCGGAGACCACGGACCAGCTCAAGGCGATCGCCGAGGTCAAGAGCGACATGGAGGCGTCGGTGCCGATGGACCGCCTCCTGTGCGGCGACGTCGGCTTCGGCAAGACCGAGGTCGCGCTGCGGGCGGTGTTCAAAGCGGTCCAGGACGGCAAGCAGGCCGCGGTCCTGGTGCCGACCACGCTCCTCGCGTCCCAGCACTTCCAGACCTTCTCGGAGCGCTACGCCGGGTACCCGGTCCGGGTGGAGATGCTGTCGCGGTTCTTGACCCCGGCACAGGCCAAGCGGGTCACCGACGGCATCGCCGACGGGTCGGTCGACGTGGTCATCGGCACGCACAAGCTCCTGGCTGGCGGCGTGGCGTTCAAGAAGCTCGGTTTGCTGGTCGTGGACGAGGAGCAGCGCTTCGGCGTCAGCCACAAGGAGGCGATCAAGAAGCTCCAGACCAACGTGGACGTGCTGACGCTCACCGCCACGCCGATACCGCGGACGCTGGAGATGAGCCTCACCGGCATCCGCGACCTCACCCTGCTCAACACCCCGCCGGCGGAGCGGCTCCCGATCCTCACCTACGTCGGCGAGCAGGACGAGCGCGCCGTGGCGGAGGCGATCCGCCGGGAGCTGCTGCGCGAGGGCCAGGTGTTCTTCGTGCACAACCGGGTGCTGGACATCGAGAAGCGGGCCGCCGAGATCCGCGGGCTCGTGCCCGAGGCGCGGGTCGCGGTGGCGCACGGCCAGATGGACGAGGGGACCCTCGAAAGCGTGGTCTACGAGTTCTGGGAGGGCAGCTACGACGTCCTCGTCTGCACGACGATCATCGAGTCGGGCATCGACATGCCCACCGTCAACACCCTCATCGTCGACCGGGCCGACCGCCTCGGGCTCGGCCAGCTCCACCAGCTCCGGGGGCGCGTCGGGCGGGCGGGCCAGCGTGCCTACGCCTACTTGATGTTCCCCCCCGACGTGGCCCTGTCGGAGGAGGCCTACGAGCGCCTGCGGACCATTGGCGAGCACACCGAGCTCGGCTCGGGTTTCAAGATCGCCATGCGCGATCTCGAGATCCGAGGCGCGGGCAACCTGCTCGGCGGGGACCAGTCCGGGCACATCGCGGCGGTTGGCTACGACCTCTACGTCCAGATGGTCAGCGAGGCCGTCGCCGAGCTCAAGGGCGAGCCGCTGCGGCCACCGGCGGAGATCAAGCTGGACCTGCCGGTCGACGCCCACCTGCCTGTCGACTACGTCACCGGGGAGGACCAGCGCCTCGAGGCCTATCGGCGGCTGGCGACCGTCACGACGCGTGCGGAGGTCGACGACATCCGCACCGAGTGGCTGGACCGCTACGGCCCGCTCCCGGTGCCGGCCGAGGCGCTGCTGCGCATCGGGATGCTGCGCGCCGAGTGCGCCCGCACCGGGGTGCGGGAAGCCACGGTGGTCAAGGGCGGCTCGGGCCTGTCGGGCGGGGTGGCCACCGCTCGACTGGCGCCCCTCGTGCTCAAGACCAGCGCCCGCATCCGCCTGCAGCGGCGGTGGCCCAAGGCCATCTTCAAGGAGGAGATCGGCCAGCTGGTGGTCCCGGTGCCGCGGGGGGTGGACCCGGCGGAGATGCTCACCGGCATGCTGGCGGAGCTCGTCCCCGCCGAGGCGGCGGCGTAGGACGCCGCCGGGCGCTGCGACAGCCGGGTCACTACGATCGCCTCTCCGTGAAGCCGAACCGCCTCGTCCTTGCCGTCGCGCCCGTCGTCCTGGCGGTCATCGGACTGAGCGGGTGCGCCAGCCTGTCCCCGTACGCCGCGACCGTCAACGGCGCGACGATCAGCCGCTCGCAGCTCGACGCCGAGCTGAACGACATCTCCAAGACCCCGCGCTACGTCACCGCCCTCACGAGTGGGGGTTCGTCGATCCAGGGGACGGTGGCAGGCACCTACGACAAGAGCTTCGTCGCCAACATCCTCAACCGCCGCATCGTCTACACCCTGGTGCACCAGGAGACGGTCAAGCACAACCTGCACCCGAGTGCCGCGGATGTGACGTCGGCGAAGGGCCAGCTCGGCCAGTCCCAGACCTACACCGACTCGACGGGGAGCTTCTTCTCCACGTTTCCCGCCTCCTACCAGCAGGAGCTCGCCGTCCGCCAAGCCGAGGTCAACGCGCTGGAGACCGTCGTCGGGACGGCCGATGCGGTCAAGCAGTACTACGGCGCCCACCCGGACCAGTTCGTCGCCGAGGCATGCGTGCGCCACATCCTGCTCGCGGTCAAAGACGCCAGCGGCAACATCGACTACCCCGCCACCTTGGCCCAGGCCAACAAGATCAAGGCCCAACTCGACGCCGGGGCCGACTTCGCCACCCTGGCCAAGGCCGACTCGCAGGACAACGCGGCGCAGGGCGGCAGCGCGGCCAACGGCGGCCAGCTCACCGGGAGCGCCACCGACGGCTGCCTCAACTCCCAGGACCTGAGCGGCCTGGTCACGCCCTTCGCGCAAGCTGCGGCGACCGCAGCGCTCAACAAGGTCACCGACCCGGTGCAGACCCAGTTCGGCTACCACCTGATCCTGGTGACCTCCCGCAAGATCGCCGCGCTGACCGATCAGGGCGTGTCGGGGTACGCGTCCGGTCAGCTGGTGAGCCAGCTCATCCAATCCGACCTCAAGGTGGCCAAGCTCAAGGTCAACGCCGAGTTCGGCACGATCGACACCACCAACAGCGTGCCTCAGGTCGTGCCGCCCTCGACGCCGTCGACCGGCCCGACCACGACCTCGACAGCGCCCGCTCCGGCGACGCCGGGGTCGACCGCACCCCCCTCGGGTCCTCCGGCCCCATCGACCAGTTCGCCGTAGCCACGCCATGGCCGGCCGCGTCGTCGTCATCGGTCTGGGGCCCGGCGACCCGAGCCTGCTCGGCGTCGCGGCGCTCGACGCCGTCGCCCGCATCCCCGTCCGCTACCTGCGCACGGCCCGCCACCCGTCGGCGGCGGCCGTCGGCGACGCCGCGACGTTCGATCACGTGTACGACTCGGCGGCCTCGCTCGAGGAGGTGTACGGGGCCATCGTCGAGGCTCTGGTCGTTGCCGCCGCGGCATCAGGTGAGGTCCTCTACGCCGTCCCCGGCTCGCCTCTCGTGGCCGAGCGCACCGTCGAGCTGCTGCGGCGCGATCCGCGGGTGGCCGCCGAGATCCTCCCGGCGCTGTCGTTCCTCGACCTGGCCTGGGCCCGGCTCGGCATCGACCCGCTGGCCACCGGCGTGCGACTCGTCGACGGTCACCGCTTCGTGACCGAGGCTGCCGGCCAGCGCGGCCCGCTGCTCGTGGCGCAGTGCGACACCCGCAACGTCCTCTCCGACATCAAGCTGGCGCTGCCCGACGGCGGCCCGGAGCTGGTCGTGCTCCAGCGCCTCGGCACCGACGACGAGGCGGTGCGCGTCGTGTCCCGCGACGACCTCGACCGCGTCATCGACGCCGACCACCTCACCAGCGTGTGGATCCCCGCCCTTGCCGCGCCGGTGGGGGCCGAGCTGGCCGCATTCGACGAGCTGGTGCACACCTTGCGCCAGCGCTGCCCGTGGGACCGGGAGCAGACCCACCGCTCCCTCGGTCGTCACCTCCTCGAGGAGACCTACGAGGTGCTCGATGCCATCGACGGGCTCGGGCCGGACCTGGAGGGCGCCGAGCACCTCGAGGAGGAGCTCGGCGATGTGCTGTTCCAGGTCTTCTTCCACGCGGTGCTGGGCGAGGAGCACGGCGCGTTCACCCTCGCCGACGTCACCCGGGGGGTGCACGACAAGCTCGTCCGCCGCCATCCCCACGTCTTCGGCGACATCCAGGCGGACACGCCGGGGCAGGTGGCGGCCAACTGGGACGAGATCAAGGAACGGGAAAAAGGGCGCTCCAGTGTCATGGACGGCATCCCCGCTCACCTGCCTGCGCTGGTGTACGCCCTCAAGGTCCAGCGCCGTGCCGCGTCCGTGGGCTTCGACTGGTCCGACGCCGAGGGGGCATGGCCGAAGGTCCCCGAGGAGGTCGCGGAGCTGCGGGCCGCGATCGACTCGGTGCCCGGCTCCAACGGCGGTCCCGTCGCGGGTGGCGATCCCGGGGTGGCCGACGAACTGGGTGATGTGCTGTTCGCGGTGGTCAACGTCGCACGCCACCTCGGGGTTGATCCCGAGGGCGCCCTGCGCACGGCGACCGCCAAGTTCCGAGCCCGCTTCGCGGGGGTCGAGCAGCTGGCGGGGGAGCGGGAGCAGGAGCTGCGCGCCTTGTCACTCGCGCAGCTCGATGGCCTCTGGGACGAGGTCAAGGTCGCCGAGCGGCAGCGGCCTTAGGGCCGAGCGGCGCTCCCGGCCCGGGCGAGCTCGTCGGCCATGGCGTCGCGCATCTTGTACTTCTGCACCTTGCCCGTGACCGTCATGGGGAACTCGGCGACGATGCGCACGTAGCGCGGCACCTTGAAGTGGGCGATGCGCTCACGGCACCAGGCACGCACGGTGTCCTCGTCGAGGGTCGCCCCCGGCCGGGGCCGGATCCACGCCGCGATCTCCTCGCCGTAGCGGGCGTCGGGCACACCGAAGACCTGGACGTCTTCGATGTCGGGGTGCCCGTAGAGGAACTCCTCGATCTCGCGGGGGTACACGTTTTCGCCCCCGCGGATGATCATGTCCTTGATGCGACCCACGATGCTGACGTAGCCGTCGTCGTCCATGACGGCGACATCGCCCGTGTGCATCCAACCGGCCCGGTCGATCGCCTCCGCGGTGCGCTCCGGGTCGTCCCAGTAGCCGCGCATCACCGAGTAGCCGCGGGTGTGCAGCTCGCCGGGCTGGCCCCGCTCCAGCGTCGCGCCCGTCGCCGCATCGACGATCTTGACCTCCACGTGGGGGTGCACCGTGCCCACCGACGACACCCGCTTGTCGATGTCGTCGGTGCCGCGGGTCTGGGTGGACACCGGCGAGGTCTCGGTCATCCCGTAACAGATGGTCACGTCCTGCATGTGCATCGACGTGATCACCTGTTTCATGACCTCGACCGGACACGGTGATCCGGCCATGATCCCGGTGCGCAGGGAGCTCAGGTCGAAACGGGCGAAGTCGGGGTGGGCCAGCTCGGCGATGAACATCGTCGGCACGCCGTACAGGCTCGTGCAGCCTTCCGCCTCGACCGCGCGGAGGACGGCGCCGGCGTCGAAGCCCGCCTCGGGCAGCACCATCGTCGCACCGTGGGTGGTGCAGCCGAGGTTGCCGATCACCATGCCGAAGCAGTGGTAGAAGGGCACCGGGATGCAGACCTTGTCCGTCTCGTCGTAGCCGCATGCCTCGCCCACGAACCACCCGTTGTTGAGGATGTTGTGATGCGACAGCGTCGCTCCCTTGGGGAAGCCGGTGGTCCCGCTCGTGTACTGGATGTTGATCGCATCGTCGCAGTCGAGCGCGCCCGCCCGGGCTTCGAGGCGGGACGGCGCGACTGCCTCTCCGGCGCTGCGGAGGGCATCCCACTCGGGGGACCAGAAGAAGACGGTGCGCTCGAGCGCCGGGAGCTCGTCGGCCACCGCGTCGAGCATCGCCCGGTAGTCGCTCGACTTGAACGACGGTGCGGCGAAGAGCACGGAGCAGCCGGACTGGTTGAGCGCGTATTCGAGCTCGGCGCTGCGGTAGGCCGGGTTGAGGGTGACCAGGATCGCCCCCACGCGGGCGGTGGCGAACTGCACGAGGACCCATTCGGCGACGTTGGGGCTCCAGATGCCCACGCGGTCGCCCTTGTCGACCCCGAGGTCGAGCAGGCCACGGGCCACCACGTCGACGGCAGCGTCGAGCTCGGCGTAGGTGTAGCGCAGCCCCTGGTGGCACGACACGAGCGCCACGCGGTCGGGGACCCGGGCGACGGTGCGGGCCAGGTTGGCGCCGATGGTCTCACCGAGGAGCGGCACGACGGAGGGGCCGCTGGCGTAGGAGAGGGTCACGATCGAACGGTGACCTTGCCATCCGGAGTCTGTCAAGTACCGTTCTCCCAGAGCTCACAGGAGTCACATCAGAACCATGAGTCCCATCGAACAGCTCGTCGGTCGCGAGATCCTCGATTCGCGGGGCAACCCCACCGTGGAGGTCGAGGCCGTCCTGGCCTCCGGCGCCCTCGGACGGGCGGCGGTGCCGTCGGGCGCGTCCACCGGGAGCTTCGAGGCGGTCGAGCTGCGCGACGGCGGGAGCCGGTACCTCGGCAAGGGCGTCGGCCTCGCGGTCCGCCACGTCAACCACGAGATCACCGCCGCGCTCGAGGGGATGGATGCCACCGACCAGCGCGCGATCGACCTGGCCCTCATCGACCTCGACGGCACCCCCAACAAGGCGCGCCTCGGGGCCAACGCGATCCTCGGCGTGTCCCTCGCGGTCGCCAAGGCCGCCGCCGCCGAGGTCGGCCTGCCGCTGTACCGCTACGTCGGCGGGGCCGGCGCCCACGTGCTGCCGGTGCCGATGATGAACGTGCTCAACGGGGGCGTGCACGCCGACAACAACATCGACCTCCAGGAGTTCATGGTCATGCCGGTCGGCGCCGCCTCCTTCAGCGAGGCCCTGCGGTGGGGGACGGAGACCTACCACAGCCTGCGCGCCGTGCTCCACGAGCGGGGGCGCTCCACCGCCGTCGGCGACGAAGGCGGCTTCGCGCCCGACCTCGCCTCCAACGAGGAGGCGGTTCGGGTTCTCGTCGAGGCCATCGAGCGGGCGGGTCGCGTCCCCGGCTCCGAGATCGCCATCGCGCTCGACGCCGCGTCGAGCGAGCTCTACCGCGACGGCGCCTACCGCCTCGACGGCGAGGGCCGCAGCCTCCCTCCCGCGGACTTCGCCGCGTACCTCGCCGATCTGGCGGCGCGCTACCCGATCGTGTCGATCGAGGACGGCATGGCCGAAGAGGACTGGGACGGGTGGAAGGCGCTCACCGATGTGCTCGGCGGCAGTGTCCAGCTGGTGGGCGACGACCTGTTCGTGACCAACGTGGAGCGCCTCGGGCGGGGGATCGCGGCCGGCGTCGCCAACTCGATCCTCATCAAGGTCAACCAGATCGGCACCCTCTCCGAGACCCTCGACACGGTGGCGCTCGCCACCCGCTCCGCGTACACCTCGGTGATGTCCCACCGCTCGGGCGAGACGGAGGACACCACGATCGCCGATCTGGCCGTGGCCACCAACTGCGGGCAGATCAAGACCGGCGCCCCGGCCCGCTCCGACCGGGTGGCCAAGTACAACCAGCTCCTGCGCATCGAGGAGGACCTGGGCGAAGCGGCCGCCTATCCCGGCGCCGCCGCCCTTGCGACCGCCGTGAGGGGCCAGACGCCGCCGTGAGGCTCCCCCGCGCCCTGGTCGTGCTCCTGGTGGCGGTGGCGGCGGTCGCCATCGTCTTCCTCTTCGTCCTGCCCGGCCGCACCTACCTGGCGCAGCGACGGACGCTGTCCGCCTCCGCGCAGCGCACCCAGGCGCTGGCCAAGGCCAACGCCGCGCTCGACCAGCGCGTCGCGCTGTTGCAGACCGACGCGGAGGTGGAGCGCATCGCCCGGGAGCGTTACCAGCTGATCAAGCCGGGGGAGACGCCCTACGCCATCCTGCCGCCCCAGCAACCGGCCGCGCCGGGCGCCCCGCCTGCCGCCACCCCCAAGACCTCGCATCGCGGCCTGATCGGGCGGCTCTGGCGGGATCTGCAGCTCTGGCGCTGAGGCCGCCCGATCGACGCAGCGCGGGCGTCGCTGGGCCATGATGGCGGCCCGGTTCGGCATGGCGCGGCGAATCGCGCTTGAATCTGGGTCTGTGATGAGCCACGCCGACGATGGGGGGAGCCCATGAAGGTCTCGATGACGGTCAACGGGACACGCCAGGAGCACGACGTGGAGCCGCGGCTCCTGCTCGTGCACTACCTCCGCGAGGTCGTGGGCCTGACCGGCACCAACGTGGGTTGCGACACGTCGTCGTGCGGCGCCTGCACCATCCACCTCGACGGCGAGTCGGTGAAGTCCTGCACCGTCCTGGCCGTGCAGGCCGACGGCGCGGAGCTCACCACCATCGAGGGCCTCGCCCACGACGGCCAGCTCCATCCGATGCAGGAGGCGTTCCGCCAGAACCACGCGCTCCAGTGCGGCTACTGCACGCCGGGCATGGTCATGGCTGCGGTCGGGCTGCTCAACGAGCACCCGGATCCGACCGAGGCCGAAGTGCGCGAGGGCCTCGAGGGCAACCTGTGCCGCTGCACCGGCTACCACAACATCGTCAAGGCCATCCTGGCCGCGGCCAGGCAACCCGCCGCTGCCTCTGCCTCGAGGGGGGACGCATGATCCCGGCCAGCTTCGACTACAAGCGCGCTTCGTCGGCTGCCGAAGCCGTCAGCCTGCTCGCCGAGCTGGGCGAGGACGCCAAGCTCCTCGCCGGCGGCCACTCGCTGCTCCCCCTGATGAAGCTGCGCCTGGCCTCCCCCGCGGTCCTCATCGACATCGGCCGCGTCCGCGACCTGTCCTACATCCGCGAGGACGGCGCCGACATCGCCATCGGTGCCCTGACCCGCCACCGCGACCTCGAGACCTCCGGCGTCGTCGCCCAGCACCTCCCCCTGCTGGCGCGCGCCGCCAGCCAGGTCGGCGATCCCCAGGTCCGCCACCGCGGCACGATCGGCGGCTCGATCTCGCACGGGGACCCGGCGTCGGACCTCCCCGCCGTCGCGCTCGCCCTCGGCGCCACCTTCGGCATCCTCGGACCCAACGGCACCCGAACCGTCCCGGCCACGGAGTTCTTCACCGGGTTCCTCGAGACGGCGCTCGCGCCCGACGAGATGCTGACCGAGATCCGGGTGCCCAAGGCCACCGGGGCGGGGTGGTCGTTCCAGAAGTTCAACCGCCGGGCCCAGGACTGGGCCATCGTCGGCGTCGCCGCCGTGCACAACGGGCGCACCGGGATCGCGCTGGTCAACATGGGGTCCACGCCCCTGCGAGCCACCGCCGTCGAGCAGGCGCTCGCCTCGGGTGCGTCGGCCGCCGATGCCGCCCAGCACGCCGCGGACGGCCTCGAGCCGCCGGCCGACCTCAACGCCAGTCCGGAGTTCCGGGTGCACCTGGCCCAGGTGCTGGTCCGACGCGCCCTCGAGGAGGCTGGCGCCTGATCGGCTGGACGCCCTCCGGATACGGTCCGGTGCGTCTGGGCCGTAGCCTGGACCAGCATGCCTGAGCTCACTGTCGACGGCGTCGCCGACGCCCTCTCCGCCCACGGCTACCTCCCCGACGAGGGTCTGGCGACCGCGGTGTTCCTCGCGCTCGCGCTCCAGCGGCCGCTGCTGCTCGAGGGCGAGGCGGGGGTGGGCAAGACCGAGCTGGCCAAGGTCCTGTCGCGCTGGCGGGGGGCGCCGCTGCTGCGGCTCCAGTGCTACGAGGGCATCGACGTCTCCCAGGCGGTCTACGAGTGGGACTACTCCCGCCAGCTGCTCCACCTGCGCGCCGCCGAGGTAGGTGGCGCCGCCGCGGCGAGCGTGGAGGACGAGCTGTACTCGGAGCGCTTCCTCGTCCGCCGACCCCTGCTGCGGGCCATCGACTACGGCGAGGGGCCGCCCCCGGTCCTGCTCGTCGACGAGGTCGATCGGGCCGACGACGAGTTCGAGGCCTTCCTCCTCGAGATCCTCTCCGACTACGCGGTGACGATCCCCGAGCTCGGGACCTTCCGCGCTCCGCCAACGGGGCCACCGCTGGTCGTGATCACCTCCAACCGGACCCGTGACGTGCACGACGCGTTGAAGCGCCGTTGCCTGTACCACTGGGTCGAGCACCCGAGCTTCGAGCGCGAGGTCGCCATCGTGCGCCTGCGGGCCCCGCAGGTCGCCGAGAGCCTGGCCGCCGAGGTGGCCGCCGCCGTCGAGCAGATGCGCTCGATGGAGCTCTACAAGCCCCCCGGCGTGGCGGAGACGATCGACTGGGCCGCCGCCCTGGCGTCGCTCGGGCGCACCACCCTGGACGAGCACACGGTGGACGTGACGCTCGGGACGGTGCTCAAGTACCGGGAGGACCAGGAGCGGCTGCGTTCGGGCGGCCTCGAGGAGCTGATCCGTGTCGCCCTCGACCGGGCCCGCTGACACCGGGCCCGCTGACCCCGGGGCGCGGTCCGCGTCGGCGGTGCCGGCGCTGACCGGTGTCGACCGCATGTCGGTCGCCTTTTCCCGGATGCTGCGGGGTGCCGGCCTCGATGTGCCGGTCGGCTCCGTGACGACCTTCGCCCGAGCGCTGGCCGCGGTGGGCGTCGCCCGGCGGGACCCGGTGTACTGGGCCGGCCGCGCCACCCTGGTGCGCCGTCCCGAGGACGTCGCGACCTTCGACCGCGTCTTTGCCATGTTCTGGCTCGATCGCGCCCCCGCCCGCAGCCTCCCCGTCGAGCAACAGGAGATCGTCCTTGCCGTCGACACCGGCGACGACGAACCCCCGCCGGCCGACGCGGACGACGGCGGGCCCGAGGTGCCGACCATCACGGTGCGCTACAGCCCGGCCGAAGTGCTGCGCCACAAGGACTTCTCCGCGTACACCCACGAGGAGTTCGCCGAAGCGCGGGTGCTGATGGCCGATCTGCGCCTCGCCGGCGAGCTGCGCCGGTGCCGCCGGCTGCGGCCCATGGCGCGCCGTGGCGAGCGCCCCGATCTGCGCCGGACCGTCCGGCGGGCGCTGCGCAGCGGGGGCGAACCCCTCAGCCGGGCGTGGATGACCAAGGCGGAGCGCCCTCGGCGCGTGGTGCTCCTCTGCGACGTCTCCGGGTCGATGGAGCCCTACGCCCGGGCGCTGCTCCGCTTCCTCCACGCGGCGGTCGTCGCCCGGGGGGCGGGCCGGGTCGAGACCTTCGCGCTCGGGACCCGCCTGACCCGGATCACCCGGGAGCTGTCGTGGCGGGACCCCGACAGCGCACTGGCCGACGCGGCCAGCGCCGTCGTCGACTGGTCGGGGGGCACCCGACTCGGCGACGGGCTCCGCGAGTTCAACGACCGATGGGGCGTGCGGGGGATGGCCCGAGGCGCGGTCGTCGTGATCCTCTCCGATGGCTGGGACCGCGGCGACCCCGAGCGGCTCGGCACGGAGATGGCCCGCCTCCACCGCGTCGCCCACCGGGTGGTGTGGGTCAACCCGCTCAAGGCGGCGCCGGGGTACGCCCCCCTCGCGCGCGGGATGGCGGCGGCGCTGCCGAGCGTTGACGATTTCGTGGAAGGCCATTCGCTGGCATCCTTGGAGCACCTGGCCCGGGTGATCAGCGGGACGGCACGGACGGACAACAGGGTCGGAGCAGCAAGAGGGTGAGGGCATCATGAAAGAGGTGCTGGACGACATCGACCGCTGGCGTGCCGCCGGCAGGCGGGTCGCGGTGGCGCGCGTCGTCGGTGTGGAGGGCTCCGGCCCGAGGCTGCCGGGGGCGACGATGGCCGTCTCCGATGCCGGCGAGGCGGCTGGATCCGTCTCGGGCGGGTGTGTGGAGGGCGCGGTGCTGACCGAGGCGCTCGGCATCCTCGAAGGTGACGGCCGTCCCAAGCTGTGCACGTTCGGCTACTCCGACGACGAGGCGTTCTCCGTCGGTCTCACCTGCGGGGGCACGATCCGCGTCTTCATCGAACCGCTCGACTGGTGAGCGAGCTCTACGACCTCCTGTCGGCGGCCATCCGGGCGGAGCGGCCGGTCGCCCTCGCCACCGTGGTGGAAGGACCCGACGAGGCGCTCGGCGGCAAGGTGCTCCTGCGCCCGGGGGCCGACCCGTCGGTGGTGGGGACCCTCGGCGACGAGGACCTCGACCGCGTCGTGGCGCGCGACGGCTTCGGCGAGCTGGCGGCCGGGCTGACGGTGACCCGCCACTACGGTCTGCACGGCGAGGCCCGGGAGCGCGCGCTGTCGGTGTTCATCGAGTCCTTCGCCCCGCCGCCGCGCATGTTGATCTTCGGCGCCGTCGACTTCACCGCGGCGCTGGCCAAGGTGGGCAAGATCCTCGGCTACCGGGTCACGGTGTGCGACGCCCGGCCGGTGTTCGCCACCCACGCCCGCTTCCCGATGGCCGACGAGGTGGTCGTGGACTGGCCCAACCGGCACCTGGCCGAGGTGGGCGCCGAGCTCAGCATGCGCGACGCCGTCTGCGTGCTCACCCACGATCCCAAGTTCGACGTGCCCGCCATCGTCTCGGCGCTGGCGACCGAGGTCGGTTACCTCGGCGCCATGGGGAGCCGCAAGACGCACGCCAACCGCGTGGAGCGCCTCCGCGAGGCCGGCGTGGACGACGCCGGTCTCGCGCGGGTGATGGCGCCCATCGGGCTCGACGTCGGGGCCCGGACCCCGGAGGAGACGGCGGTGTCGATCTGCGCCGAGATCATCAGCCTGCGCACGGGCCGAAGCGCCCCCTCGTTGCGCGACGCCGACGGCCCGATCCACCGCTGAGCGTGACGACGGCTGCCGTCGTGCTGGCCGCCGGCGGCGGGAGCCGCTGGTCGGGCCCCGGCCACAAGCTGCTCGCCCCCTTTCGGGGGCGCACCGTCGTCGGGTGGGCCGTCGCCCACGCCCTCGACGCCGGGCTCGACGCGACCTTCGTGGTGAGCGGGGCGGTGCCCCTCGACGGCGTCGTACCCGCGGGGGCGACGCTGATCGACAACCCGGACTGGGCGCGCGGCCAGTCCGGGTCGCTGCAGGTGGCGATCGGGGCGGCGGCCGCCGCAGGCGCCGAGGCGATCGTCGTCGGCCTCGGTGACCAGCCGATGATCGGACCTGACGCGTGGCGGGCGGTCGCGGCCTGCTCGTCGCACCCCATCGTGGTCGCGACCTACGACGGCCGCCGGCGCAACCCGGTGCGCCTCGCGTCATCGGTGTGGCCGCTGGTGTCGACCGAGGGCGACGAGGGCGCCCGCCACCTCATCCGAGAGCGCCCTGATCTGGTGATCGGGGTAGCGTGCGAAGGCGACCCCAGCGACATCGACACCCCGGAGGACCTCGCACCATGGAGTTGACCCACCAGTTCAACGTTGCCGTGCCGCCCTCGCAGGCCTGGGCCGTCCTCACCGATGTCGAGCGGATCGCCCCCTGCCTTCCCGGCGCACAGCTCCAGGAGATCGAGGGCGAGGAGTACCGCGGCGTCGTCAAGGTCAAAGTCGGCCCGATCACAGCCCAGTACAAGGGCAAGGCGACCTTCCTCGAGCAGGACGAGGCCGCCGGGCGCCTCGTGTTGCGCTGCGAAGGGCGCGACACCCGGGGCCAGGGCAACGCCAACGCCACGATCACCGCGACGATGGAGGCGGATGGCCCGGGGACCAAGGTCGACGTCGTGACCGACCTGACCGTCACCGGCAAGGTCGCCCAGTTCGGACGGGGGGTCATGGCCGATGTCAGCACCAAGCTGCTCGACCAGTTCGTGAGCTGCCTGGAGACCAAGGTCATCGCCGGGACCAGCGCCGGTGCCGGCGGGGCGCCCGGCGCCGGCTCGGCGTCAGGTGCCCCGGGGGCCGGGACCGCCCCGGCACCGGTGCCCGCGACGGGCGGAGCGCCCGCGGGCGCAGCTGCGCCGGCCGGGGCCGCCACGGCCACCGGCACCGTGGACGCGCCCCGCAGCGCGGCCGCGCCGACCAACGGCTCCGGCCCGTCCACGGTGCGGCGCATCGAGCATCCCGAGTCCGCGCCCGTCGACCTGCTGGAGACCGCCGGCCGTTCCGTGGCCAAGCGCCTCGTGCCGTTGCTCGGTGTGCTCGCCGCGATCGTGGCCTTCCTGCGGTGGCGCCGGCGCGGTCGATGACGACGGCGACGTCGCCCGGCGAACGCGACGCAGCCGCCGACGACGGCGACGATGCGGTTGCCGTCGCGGCGCTGCTCGGGCGCCGGCCCCGGGGCCGCTTCGAGGTCGTCGTGCGCGGCCCGACCGGCCTGCCGGCGGTGATCCGCAACGCGCCCTTCCTCGACGACGGCACGCCCATGCCCACCGGCTACTGGCTCGTCGACGTCGAACTGCGGGTGCGCGTCGACCGCCTCGAAGCGGCCGGGGGGGTCCGCCGCGCCAGCGAGGCGGTGGATCCGGCCGCCCTGGCCGCCGCCCACCGGCGCCACGCCGCCGAGCGCGACGCCGCCATCCCGCTCGGATGGGCCGGCCCCCGACCCAGGGGCGGTGTCGGGGGCACCCGCACCGGCGTGAAGTGCCTCCACGCGCACCTCGCGTGGTGGCTGGCGGGCGGCGACGATCCGGTCGGCCACTGGGTCTCGGCGCAGCTGGCCGGCCGTGATCCCCTCGGCCGCTGGATCTCGGCGCAGCGCTCGATGTCCGCCGCCACCCTCGGTGGTTGAGACCGCCAGCCCCGCCGCCGGGGCGACGGTGGCCGCCATCGATTGCGGCACCAACTCGACCCGGCTGCTGGTGGCGGGGCCCGGCGGAGCCACCCGGGAGCGCCTGATGCGGATCACCCGCCTCGGCCAGGGCGTCGACCAGGAGCGCTCGCTCGCACCCGAGGCCATCGGCCGGACGGTGGAGGTGCTGCGCGAGTACCGCCGCGTGATGGACCGCTTCGGTGTGACGCGGGTGCGCATGACAGCGACCTCTGCGGCCCGCGACGCCGCCAACCGCGACGAGTTCTTCGACGCCGCCGAGGACGTGGTCGGTGTCCGCCCGGAGCTGCTCGGGGGCGACGAGGAGGGCCGGCTGTCCTTCGCCGGTGCCACCGCCGAGCTCGACCCCGCGGACGGACCCTTTCTCGTCGTCGACATCGGCGGTGGCTCGACGGAGCTCGCGGTGGGACCGGTGCCCGGCCGGCGCCTCGAGCCCTCCGGGGTGGTGTCGATCGATGTCGGTTGTGTGCGCCTGACCGAGCGGTTCCTGCACGGCGACCCGCCGCGGCCCGAAGAGCTCGCCCAGGCGCTGTCGATCGTGCGCGATCACATCGACGACGTGCAGCGCGAGGTCCCCGCCGTCAACGACGCGGCCCGGCTCGTCGGCCTGGCCGGGACCGTGACGACCGTCGCCGCCGTCGAGATCGGGCTCGCGGCCTACGACCGCTCCCGCATCCACCACTTCCTACTCACCCGGGCCGCGGCCGAGGACGTGTTCCGGACGCTGGCGACCGAGCGCCGGTCGCAGCGGATCCACAACCCGGGGTTGGAGGAGGCCCGGGCCGATGTCATCGTCGGGGGCTGCCTCGTGCTGGTCGCGATCATGCGCCACTTCGGCTTCGACGAGTGCCTCGTCTCGGAGGCCGACATCCTCGACGGCCTGGCCATGACCCTGCGCACCGGCTGACCGTGCGCACCGCCTGACCCTGCGCGCCGGCTGAGCCGTCGCCGGGTGGGCGCGGTCGGCCACCGATAGCATGCGGGCGATGCCGCTCACCGACCGGATCCTGATGGGACCTGGCCCGTCCAACCCCTATCCGGAGGCGACGCTCGCGCTCGGCCAGCCCATGCTCGGGCACCTGGATCCGGAGTTCCTGCACATCCTGGACGAGACCTGCGACCGGCTGCGCACCGTGTGGCAGACGACGAACCCGCTCACTCTGCCCCTCTCCGGGACCGGCTCGGCCGGCATGGAGGCGGCGTTCGTCAACACGGTGCAGCCCGGTGACCCGGTGGTCATCGCGGTCAACGGGCTCTTCGGCGAGCGCATGGTCGACGTCGCCTCCCGCTGCGGCGCCGCGGTGATCCGCGTCGACACCACGTGGGGGCAGCCGATCGACCCGGAGGAGGTGCTCAGCGCCCACGCCCGCCCCAAGCTGATCGCGGCGGTGCACGCCGAGACCAGCACCGGGGTGCGCAACGACGTCGCCGCGCTGGCCGCCGGCAAGGGCGACGCGCTGCTCCTGGCCGATTGCGTCACCTCCCTCGGCGGGATCCCCGTCGACATCGACGGGTGGGGCGTGGACCTCGCCTACAGCGGGACGCAGAAGTGCATCGGCGTGGCGCCGGGCCTGTCGCCGTTCACGATGGGACCGAGGGCGATCGAGCGCCGCGTGCCCCGTCCCCGGAGCTGGTACCTCGACCTCGGCATGCTCGCGGAGTACGCGTCGACCTCGGGCGCCCGCAAGTACCACCACACGGCGCCGATCGCCATGATCCTGTCCTTGCACGCCGGCCTCGGTGCGCTCCTCGACGAGGGGCTCGCGGCGGCCTGGGCGCGCCACGCCGAGTGCGGCCGGCTCCTGCAGGACGGTCTCGAGGAGCTCGGGTTGCAGCTGTTCGCGGCGTCGGGTCACCGGTTGCCGGAGCTCACCACCGTCTGCGTGCCCGACGGCGCCGACGACGCCGCGGTGCGCCGGCGGCTGCTCGAGGACTACGGCATCGAGATCGGAGGGGGCGTGGGAGCGTTCGCCGGCAAGGTGTGGCGCATCGGGTGCATGGGCCACACCGCGCGGGTGCGCAACGTGACCCTGGTGCTCGCCGCGCTGGAGGAGGTGTTGGCTCGATGAGCTGGGCGGCGCACCGTCCGTCGACGCTGGAACTGGTCGGGCGCCGCGTCTCGCTGCGGCCGCTGGTGGCCAGCGACTTCGAGCAGTGGAGCGAGGTGCGGACCCGGGCTCGGGACTGGTTGGTCAACTGGGAGCCCAAGCCGCTGGCGGGCCAGCCCGACGCGGCGGCGGACCGCAGGGTGTTCGCGGCGCGCTGCGGCGCGCGCGACCGGGAGCGCCAGCTCGGCAGCGGCTACGGGTTCGGGATCTTCGTGCAGGGGCGCTTCGCCGGCGAGATCAACATCTCCTCCATCCAGCGCGGGCCGTTCCAGAACGCCTACGTCGGGTACTGGATCGACCAGGCGCAGGCGGGCCACAGCTACGTGGCGGAGGCGGGCGTGCTGGTGTTCAAGTTCGGGTTCGAGGAGCTCGGCCTGCACCGCCTGCAGGTCGCCATCATCCCGAGGAACGCCCGCAGCCACCGGGTGGCCGACAAGCTGCGGCTGCGCAACGAGGGCACCGCGCTGCGCTACCTGGAGATCAACGGCGTCTGGGAGGATCACGTCCGCTACGCCATCACCGCCGAGGAGTGGTGGGAGAAGCGCGACGAGTACATCCGGGAGTGGCTGAGCCAACCCCCGCACTCCCACTAGCCCGCCGCTGGTGGCGGCCGCGGCGAGTGGGGTGCCAGCGGGTGACCAGCGGGTCAGGCCCGCTTGCTGATCTTGGCCTGGAGCGCCGCCAGGCGCTCTGCGAACTCGGGCTGGTCCATCGACCACACCTGGGCGTCGAGCTCGATGTCGACGGCGGCGGCGTGCTCAGCCACGGTCGCGACGGCGCGCAGGGTCTGCTTGGTGCGGCGCACCAGCCCGGCAGGCGCGGACGCGGCCCGAGCCGCGAGCTGGCGGCACGCGTCGGTGAGCGCGCCAGCCTCCACCGCCCGCCACACCAGGCCGCAGCGGGCGGCCGCCGCGCCGTCGAGGACCTCGCCGAAGAGGACGGCCGCGGTCGCGGCTGCCTGGCCCGCGGCGCGTTGCAACATCCAGGTGTGGCCACCCCCGGGGTGCAGGCCGAGCTGCAGGAATCGGGTGTCGAACGTCGCGGTCGTGGCGGCCAGGCGCAGATCGCACACCAGCGCCAGGTTCATACCGGCGCCCACCGCCGCGCCGTTGACCGCGGCGATGGTGGGCAGCGGCGAGGCTGCCACGCGGAGGAAGCCCTGGTAGATGGCCCGGAGTCCGGCGCGCCGGTCCAACGCGGCGTGCTCGCCCATGAGGTGCGACAGCGTGGCGCCCGCGCAGAACGCCGGCGGCGCGCCCGTGACGATCACCGCGCCGACGTCGTCGCGCGCGTCGAGGTCGTCGAACGCGGCGACCAGCTCGTCGACCATCTCCAGGGACAGCGAGTTGCGCCGCTCGGGCGCGTCGAGGGTGACGGTGGCGATGCGATCGGACACCTCGACGAGGATCTCGGTCATGCGGGCTCCGGTGGTTTGACGACGGCGGTGGAGTGTCGGAAGAAGGCTTCCACATCGGGCTGGTAGACGTATTCGGGGTCGGTCGGCCCGAGCGAGCGGTGCAACCGCCGGGCCTCGGCGAAGGCGGCCACGGTGCCGGCGCTGGTGCAGCGGTAGCGGAAGCCGGCGTCGACGAGGCGGCGGTTGTCGATGCCGCGGCCGAAGCGCAGCAGGTCCAGCAGCTCGGGGGGCAGGCGCACGATGCCGATGCGGCCGAGCGGGCCGGTGACCAGACCGGTGCCCCACGGCGGCAGCGGCCACCGGCGGCGGCCGACGAGGGCGGCCACCTCGCTCCAGGGCAGCCGGCCGTCGGCGGCGACGTTGGCGACGCCCGACAGCCCACGCTGCATCACGAAGTCGATGGCTCGCACCACGTCGTCTTCGTGCACGAACTGCAGCAGGGGATCGAAGCCCAAGACGCACGGCACCACCGGCAGATCCAACGCCCGGGAGATCGGCGTCTGGATCTCGGAGCCGAGCACGTTGGCGAAGCGCAGGACGGCGACGGCGACCTCGGGGTTGTCCTCGGCGAAGTCCGCCAGGTAGCTCTCGGCTTCGAGCAGGGAGCGCTCGACCGCGGTGCGCGCCGGGCGCGATCGGGTGGCGCCCTCCCCGAACCACGTGGGGTCGTGGGGCGATGCGCCGTAGACGAGCGCGGAGGATTTGACCACGATGTGGCGCACCGGGCTGCCCGGGGCACCGGCCGCGGCGAGCAGGTTCATCGTCCCGATGACGTTGGTCTCGTGGATGCGCCGAGGGCTCGCCTCGGTGGAGTCGACCACGAGGAAGGTGTGCAGGATGGTGTCGACCTGGGTGGCGCGCACGATGCGCGTGAGGATCGAGTAGCTCTCGTCGGAACGGACGAACTCGGTGCGCTGCAGCTCCACCGTCGGCTCCCGGGTGTCGAGGCCGACGATGGTCTCCACCGACGGGTCCAGTTCGAGGGCCTTGGCCACCCGGCCACCCCAGAACGACGCCAGCCCGGTGACGAGCACCCGCCGGCCCATCGTTCCTACCCGAACCACACGCTGCGCCGCTGGCGCAGCATGTCGTAGACGGCATCCTGCAGGCGCAGCCGGATCAGCTCGGCCCCGTCCATCACCGCGCTGCGCGGGTAGCGGGCCTGGTGGGGCTCGACGTCGAAGGTCACCGGGTCGAGGACGCGGAGCTTGAACTTGGCAGGGAGGTGCACGACGGCGCCGAGGGGGCCGAGCAGCAGCATGTTCGCCGTCAGCGGGGCGTAGGGCAGCCCGAGCGCGCGGGCGACGGCGGACGACTTCCACAGGATCGGCATCGACTCCTCGGAGCCCACGAGGGCGATGGGGATGACCGGCACGCCGGCGCGCATGGCCATCTCGACGAAGCCGCCGCGGCCGAAGCGGCGCAGGCGGTAGCGCTCCTCGTAGCTCTTGCCCGGGCCCTTGGTGCCTTCGGGGAACACCAGCACGAGCTGCTGCTGGTCGGCCAACAGGCGGTAGGCGTTGTCGGGGTGGGCCGTCACGCCCCCCACCCGCGACCACAGGGTCCCCACCATCGGCAGGGTCCGGAACAGATCGGCGGCGAGGCCGTACACGGGACGACCCCGCTCCTCCTCGATGCCGTGCATGATCACCGGCGCATCGGCGGGGAGGGCCCCTGCGTGGTTGGCCACGAGGAGGGCGCCGCCGGTGCCGGGGATCGTGTCGATCCCGTCCCACTCGACCCGGAACCAGTGGCGGTAGACCGGGCCGTAGAGGGTCCGGGCCAGGGTCCGGGCTCGTTCGCTGCGGCCCCACTCGTCGACGTCGGAGCGGCGCGGGTCCTCGACCGGTCGCGGGAGGCGGACGAGGGCGCCTTCGGGCGCCGCCGGCCCGGTCTGGTGTTGCGGGCGGGCCACCGCTCCATCGTAGGTGCGCGCCGGCGGCCCGGCACCGGGGGCCGCTGGCGCGGTCGTCGGTGCTGGTTCAGTCGTCGCCGTCGGGGTCGGACGGGTCGTCGCCGCTGGTGACCACCTCGGGCCACCTTTCCCCGTCGTCGGGCGGTGCCCACGCCCGCCCGGGCTCGCACGCATCGCGCACGGGGCACCATGAGCAGGTCGGGCCGGGCGTCTCCGTCGGCAGCCGCCCGCCGAGGCGCAGGCCGGCCAGGGCCCCGAGCGCGTCGCCGACCCGGCGGGCGGTCAGCCACAGCAGCTCCTCGTCGACGTCCTCCTGGCGCCAGTGGCCACTGTCGAGGTAGAGGCTGGCGAGGCGGAACGGCGGCACCCCGACCCGAAGCGTCTCGAGGAGCGCGTAGAAGCGCAGGTCGGCCGCGTGGCTCGCCGCCGGCCGCCCGGTCTTGAGGTCGACGATCAGCACCCGGGCCTGGCTCCCGCTGGCCCGTCCGAGCGCGAGGTCGACCTTGCCCGACAGCTCGACCCGGTCGTCGGCCAGGTGGGCGCGCAGGCGCGACTCGACCCGCGGCCGCCACCGGGTGGGGATCGGCGGGAACGTGTCATCGAACTTGGTGACCGCGTCGATCGCCTTGGCGGACAGCTCTGCGCGCTCTGCCTCGTCGGCGACGTCGAGCCACTGCGCCGGCCCGCGGCGGTCGTCGCGGAGGCGGTCGAGTGCCATCGCCACGACCTCGCCGGGATCCACCGGACGGGTGGCCTGGATGCGCAGCTCCACGGCCTTGTGGGCGACGACGCCCTGGGCCGTGGCCGGGCTCCAGGCGAACCCCTCGGCCTCCTCGGCGAGGAAGTGGCGCTCGCAGCGGTGGACCGCGGCCAACGTGTGCTTGCCGAGCACCAGGACCGGGCGGTCGGTGCCCGCCCGCCAGGCCGGGCCCTGGCGGCTCCCGGGGGCGGCGACCGCCTCGAGCGCGTCGGCCGCGTCCTCGTCCAGCGCGGCCTGCAGGCGTGCGGCCAGGTCGGGAGGAAACGACGGCCGGCTCCCGCCCAGGTCCAGCAGCTCGGCGAGGAGCTGCTCCTGGCGCGGGGTGAGCGAGGTTGCCATCGGCGCGAGGGTAACGGGGGGTCGCGACCGCCACCTCGGCTCACCGTCACAGCCCCGGTGCATCATGGTCGCATGGC
>Ga0209698_10000703_pt1 | contig 38197 bp, 36 predicted proteins | sample LitLauG_LLR_2012_FD_187203 | JGI IMG/M metagenome (GOLD analysis project Ga0209698, IMG submission 187203) | Freshwater sediment microbial communities from Pennsylvania, USA - Little Laurel Run_MetaG_LLR_2012 (SPAdes) (version 2) | ecosystem: Environmental > Aquatic > Freshwater > Creek >... | reverse complement strand
GTGCTCGACCCCGTCGAAGCGCCCCGCCACCCCCACCACCAGGCGCGGGGGACCTTCGTGGAGTTGGGCGGGGTGCTGCAACCGGGCCCGGCACCGCGCTACAGCGTGACGGCGGCACAGGTCTCCGGGCCCGCCCACCACGCGGGCGCCGACACCGACGCGGTGCTGCGCCGCGCCGGCTTCGCCGACGCCGACATCGCCGCGCTGCGCGGCGGCGGCGCGGTGGCCTGAGCACGCCGGGGACCCTCCGTCGTGGAGCGACCGGTCCCGGCCCCAGTAGGGTGACCGCCCATGAGTGAGGCACCGACCAAAGTGGGGAGCCGTCTGCGATGCCAGACGTGCGGGACCGAGGTGATCGTCGTGAAGGCGCCGACGGGACCGATCGCGTGCTGCGACGCACCCATGAGCGAGCGGGAGGGCTGATGGCCAACGCCCTGGGCAAGCGGTACCAGTGCGCGGTGTGCGAGGCGACCGTCCTGGTGACCAAGCCAGGTGAGGGGACCCTCACCTGCCACGACCAGCCGATGGACCTGGCCCAACCCAAGCCGCTCCCCTCCGCAGACTGAGGCCTGCGTGAACCTGGCGATGATCCTCGACATGGCCGCCGATGGCCTCGGCGGCCGCGTCGCGGTCGGCAGCCTCGACGGTGGCATCACCTACGAGCAGCTGCGCCAGCTCGCCCGGGCCACCGCCCGCGAGCTCGCCCGACGCCAGGCGTCGACCCTCGCGCTGGCCGAACCGCAGGGCCCGGTCGTGCCGGCCGCGCTCTTCGGCGCGGCATGGGCCGGCGCCAGCTACGCGCCCCTCAACTACCGTCTCCCGGCCACGACGCTGGAGGCGGCGATCGACCGGCTCCCCTCGCCGGCCCTGGTGGCGCCCGCCGGCATCGGGGGCACGCCCGCGGAGCACTGGCTGGCGGACCTGCGCGCGGGCGCCGCCACGGATCCGAGCACCGAGGGCTACCCCGAGGACCCCACGCAGCCCGCGGTCCTGCTGCTCACCAGCGGGACCTCCGCGGCCCCCAAGACCGCCGTGCTCGACCACAACAACCTGCTCGCCTACATCTTCAACACCGGCGAGTTCGCGTCCGCGGGCGAGGACGAGGCGCTGCTCCTGTCGGTCCCACCGTTCCACATCGCCGGCGTGGCCGCCGTCCTGTCGGCGACCTGGGCGGGGCGGCGCGTCGTCCCCCTGCCGGTGTTCTCCGCGGAGGCATGGCTGGAGGTGGCCGCCGCCGAGCACATCACGCACGCGTTCGTCGTGCCGACGATGCTCGCCCGCATCGTCGCCGTGCTCGACGCGCCCGGCGCAGGACCGGCCCCGGCCCTGCGCTCGCTCGCCTACGGCGGCGCCAGGATGCCGGCGCCCGTGTTGGAGCGGGCCCTCGAGCTCTTCCCCGAGACCGGCTTCGCCAACGCCTACGGGTTGACCGAGACGAGCAGCACCATCGCCGTCCTCGGCCCCGAGGACCACCGCGTCGCCCACGCCAGCGCGGAGCCCGGCGTGCGGGCCCGGCTGGCCAGCGTCGGCCAGCCCGTCCCCGGGGTGGAGGTGCGCATCGTCGACGGCGAGATCCACGTGCGCGGCGAGCAGGTCGGCGGGCGCTACCTCGACCGCAACGGCCGGGTCGACGAGGAGGGCTGGCTGGCGACGGGCGACCGTGGCCGCACCGACGACGACGGCTACCTCTTCGTCGAGGGGCGCCTCGACGACATGATCATCCGGGGCGGGGAGAACATCTCACCCGCGGAGATCGAGGACACCTTGATCCGCCACCCGTCGGTGGCGACGGCCGCGGTCCTCGGCCTGCCCGACCTCGAGTGGGGGGAGCGCGTCGCGGCCGCGGTCGTGCCGGCGCCCGGCCACGTCATCGACGTCGACGCGCTGGCCCAGTGGGTGCGCGAGGCCATCGGGTCGCTCAAGACGCCGTCGGTGATCGAGGTGCGCGACGAGCTGCCGGCCACGCCGACAGGCAAGGTCCTCAAGCGCCAGCTGCGCGACGAGCTCGGCGACCGGGCGCCCTCGTAGCGCCGAGCTGGCATGGCACGCGCGTTCAACCTGGCTGACATCTTCGAGGTGGTCGTCGATGCCGTCCCCGATCGGCTCGCGCTCGTCGCGGGTGAGGTCCGCCACACGTACCGCAGCCTCGACGAGCGAGCCAACCGCCTCGGCCACCACCTGGCGACCTCCGGTGTCCAGCCGGGCCAGCACGTCGGCATCTACGCCTGGAACCGCGCCGAGTGGGTGGAGGCGATGCTCGGGATCTACAAGATCCGGGCGGTGCCCATCAACGTCAACTTCCGCTATGTCGAAGCCGAGCTGCGCTACCTCTTCGACAACGCCGACCTGGTGGGCCTCGTGTACGAGCGCGGCTTCGGGGAGCGGGTCGCCAACGTGCTCGCCGACGCGCCCCGCCTCACCCACCTCGTCACCCTCGACGACGCCACGGCGGAGGAGACCGCCGTGCCTGGTGCGGCCGACTACGAGGCGGCGCTCGCCGCTGCGTCGCCGGCGCGGGGGTTCGCGCCCCGCAGCGGCGACGACCTCTACATCCTCTACACCGGCGGCACGACCGGCATGCCCAAGGGCGTGATGTGGCGCAGCGAGGACATCTTCTTCGGCGCCCTCCAGGGCGGAAACGCGGGGGGAGCCCCGGTCGCCACGGTCGAGGCGCTCGCCAGGCATGCCGATCACGATGCGAGCGTCTCGGTCGTGACGGCCCCCATGATGCACGGCGGGGCGCAGTGGGCCACACTGATCGGGCTCTCCAACGCCAACACCGTCGTGCTCTACACCGGTCACCACTTCGACGGCGACGAGATCTGGCGCATCGTCGAGCGCGAGCAGGCCAGCGCGCTCATGATGGTCGGCGACGCCATGGGCCGCCCGCTGGCCGATGCACTGGCCGCCGCCCCGGGTGTGATCGACACCTCCAAGCTCCAGGTCCTCAGCTCCGGCGGCTCGCTGCTGTCCAAGGCGGTCAAGGAGGAGCTGCGCCGCCAGCTCCCCGCGGTGCGGGTCATCGATGCGTTCGGCGCCTCCGAGACGGGCGCCAACGGGGCTGTGCTCGATTTCGACGGTCCCGCCGCGGGGCCGCGCTTTAACATGGGGGACCACACCACCGTGGTCGACGACGACCTGCGGCCGCTCGTGCCGGGATCGGGCCAGATCGGGCGGCTGGCCCGGCGGGGCCACATCCCCCTCGGGTACTACAAGGACGAGGCCAAGACCGCGACGACCTTCGTGCACGACGCCGACGGCGTGCGATGGGTGCTCCCCGGGGACATGGCGATGGTGGAGGCCGACGGGGCCATCACGATCCTCGGCCGGGGCTCGGTGTGCATCCAGACCGGCGGGGAGAAGGTGTTCCCCGAGGAGGTGGAGGCCGCGCTCAAGTCGCACCCCGACGTGTTCGACGCGGTCGTCGTCGGCGTCCCCGACGAGCGCTTCGTCGAGCGGGTGGCGGCCATCGTGCGCCCCCGCCTCGGCCGCTCGCCCGACCTGGACACGCTGGCCGACCACTGCCGGACCCAGGTCGCGGGCTACAAGGTGCCCCGCCAGCTCCAGCTCGTCGACGACATCCAGCGCACGCCCGCGGGCAAGCCCGACTACCGCTGGGCCAAGGCCCACGCGACGCGGTCCGCGGAGCGGAGCGGCTGACCCGGGATCACTAGGATCGCTCCGCTGCCGTCTCCGCCCGGGGCAGCCCCCACCCGCAGGAGGATTCGTGAAACTGGCCCTGACCCTCGGCTACTGGGGGGCCCAACCTCCGGCGGACGCGCTGGCGAAGGTGCTCGAAGCGGAGCGGCTCGGCTTCGATGCCGTCTTCACCGCCGAGTCGTGGGGGTCGGACGCCTTCACCCCACTCGCGTGGTGGGGCTCGCAGACCTCGCGCATCAAGCTCGGCACCTCGATCGTGCAGCTGTCGGCACGCACACCGAGCGGGACCGCGATGGCGGCGCTCACCATGGACCACCTGAGCGGGGGACGCCACATCCTCGGCCTCGGCGTCTCCGGTCCCCAGGTCGTGGAGGGTTGGTACGGGCAACCCTTCGGCAAGCCGCTGGCCCGGACCCGGGAGTACATCGGCATCATCCGCCAGATCCTCGCCCGGGAGGCTCCCGTCACCAACGACGGTCCCCACTACCCCTTGCCCTACCGCGGCCCCAACAGCCTCGGCCTCGGCAAGCCGCTGCGCCCGATCGTGCACCCGCTGCGCGCCGACCTCCCCATCTACCTCGGCAGCGAGGGACCCAAGAACATCGCCCTCACCGCGGAGGTCGCCGACGGCTGGCTGCCCATCTACTACGCGCCCCGCGTCGGGGACATGTACAAGTCGTGGCTGGCCGAGGGCTTCGCCCGCCCCGGCGCCCGCCAGAGCGCAGCGACCTTCGAGATCGCCACCAACTGCCAGGTCGTGGTGACCGATGACATCGACGGGACGCTCGACGCCATGAAGCCGATGCTCGGCTTCTACATCGGGGGCATGGGCGCCAAGGACATGAACTTCCACAAGGACGTGTTCGGGCGGATGGGCTATGAAAAGGAGGCCGAGGAGATCCAGGACCTCTTCTTCGAGGGCAAGCGCGACGAGGCGATCGCAGCGGTCCCCCGCCAGGCCGTCTCCGACATCACGCTGGTGGGCCCCACGGCGAAGATCCGCGACGACCTGCCGATGTGGAAGGAGGCCGGGGTCACCACCCTCGTGATCGGGGCCCGCTCGCTCGACGAGATGCGCCAGGTCGCGGAGGTCGTGCTCGGGGCCTGACGGCCCGAGCCGCCGACGCCCGCTACAGCTCGAGCACCGTGCGGATGACCCGTCCCGCCTTCATGTCGTCGAAGGCGGTGTTGATGTCGTCGAGGCGGCCACGCTTGGTGATCATGCCCTCGAGATCGAGCCGGCCCGCCTTCCAGAGGCGGAGCAGCCGGGGGAACTCGGCGCGCACGTCGCAGGTGCCGTAGATGCTGCCTCGGAGGATCTTCTCGTTGTAGAAGAACTCGAAGGCGTTGAACTCCACCGTCTGGTCCATGCGACCGACACCGACGATGGTCGCCGTCCCGCCACGGCGGATGACGTCGTAGGTTGCACGGATCGTCGTGGGCAGGCCGATCACCTCGAACCCGAAGTCGAAACCGGCGCCGCTCGTGATCTCGTTGGAGGCGGCCAGGACGTCGTCGGGGTGCACGGCGTGCGTCGCTCCGAAGCGCTTGGCGTCCTCGCGCTTGTCTTTCACGAGGTCGACGGCGACGATCTCGGCTGCGCCGGCCAGCCGGGCGCCCTGGATCACCGACACGCCGACGCCGCCGCACCCGTAGACGACGACGCTCGCACCGGGGGTCACCTTGGCCGCGTTGATCGCGGCGCCCACCCCGGTCGTCACGCCGCAACCGATGAGGGAGGCGATGTCCCACGGCACGTCGGGGCCGATCTTGACGGCCGCCTGCTCGGGCAGGAGCAGCTCCTCGGCGAAGGTGCCGGTGCCCGCCATGCCGAACACGGGCTCGCCGTCGAGGCGGAAGTGCGGGCTGCCGCCGGCGGCCGAAAACACCACGTTGGGGCAAAGGTTGGCCTGGCCCGTGAGGCAGAACGTGCACTTGCCGCAGGGCGGGACCCACACGACGATCACGTGGTCTCCGACCGCGAGGTCGCTGACCCCGGGGCCGACCTCGACCACCTCGCCCGCACCCTCGTGGCCGAGGACGCAGGGGGCCGGCTGGGGGATCGTCCCGTTCATGACCGAAAGGTCCGAGTGGCACACGCCCGTGGCGTGGATCGCGACGCGGATCATGCCGGGCCCGATGTCCTCGAGCTGCATGTTGTCGAGGACCGCTACCTTGTCGTCGCCGGTCTGGCGGAGGACCGCTGCACGCATCTGTGTTCCCCCCTGGGGCTCGCTCTGAGCCCGATTGCTACACGGCTGTCCCCCCGCGCGCAAGGCGAAGGGCGGCCGGGCGCGTCCTGTGGCGCGCCCGGGTGCGCCGTGCGCCACCATGGAGATGTGGCCTCCACCTGCCTCCACGGCTACGCCCCCGACCAGTGCCTGATCTGTCAGACCCTGCAAGGGCCAGCGGACGCCCGGACGCGGCGGACCGCTCCGCCACCCCCGGAGGGGAGCGCCGGCGGCCGGGTGCCGGCTCGGCGGCGCCCGGCCGATGCGGCCTCCCCCGCTCCCCAGCCCCTGCGCCACACCCCCGCTCGCTCGCTCGGCGTGCGGGCCGGCGGCCTCGCTCTGCTCGTCGTGGTGATCGTGCTCGCGTTCGGGTGGCTGGCGGGCGTCGCCTACGCGCTCGTCCACCTCATCGAGGTCGCCGCGGCCGCGATCATCGCCGGGTGGGTCGGCTACCGGATCGGCGTGCACCGCGGCAGGCGCTCCCACCCCGGTCCCTGAGCGCCCGCGTCGCACTGAGCCCCCGCGTCGGGCCGGAGCAGGCCGCGTTGGTCCGAGCGGAGGCTGCTCAGCCGGCGAGGAGGCGGCGGCAGGCAGCGGCGATCTCGACGTCCTCACGGGCGTGCACCACCAGCGTGCGCACGACTGCGCCGGCCGCCGAGACGTCGCGGTCACCGGTGCCCCGGCGGTTGGCGAGATCGTCCACCGCCACGCCGAGGAACCCGAGTCCGGCGGCGGCCCGCTCCCGGACCACGGCCGCGTGCTCCCCGACACCGCCGGTGAACGCGACCACGTCCACCCCGCCCATCGCGGCGACCATCGCCGCCATCGAGGTGCGGAGGCGGTGGACGTAGACGTCGAGGGCCAGTCGAGCCGCGGCGTCACCCTGGTCGAGCCGGGCGATGACCTCCCGCATGTCGGCGGTGCCGGCGAGGCCGAGCAGACCGGACGCGTGGTAGAGGTCGTGTTCGGCCTCGGCGGCGGACAACCCGCGCTGGCGCTGGACGGCGAGGACGGCGCCCGGGTCGAGCGCACCGGAGCGACTCGCCATGACGAGGCCGTCGAGGGGCGTGTAGCCCATCGTGGTGTCCACCGAGGCCCCGGCGTCGACGGCGCACAGCGACGCTCCCGCTCCGAGGTGGCAGCTGAGGACGCGCAGTGCGCCGACGGGGCGCCCGACGAGCGCGGCAGCGCGGCGGCTCACGTAGGCATGCGACAGCCCGTGGAACCCGTAGCGCCGGATGCCCCACTCCGATCGCCAGCGCGCCGGCAGCGCATAGGTCGAGGCGGCCGGTGTGATCGTGGCGTGGAACGCGGTGTCGAAGCAGGCCACCATCGCCAGGTCTGGGGCCAGCTCGCGCAGCGCATCGATCGCCGCGATCGCCGGCGGGTTGTGCAGCGGAGCGAGATCGGCGAGGTCCCGGATGGCGGCGCATGCATCCGCATCGATCATCACCGGCGCGTGGAAGGCCGGGCCGCCGTGCACGACGCGGTGCCCGGCCACCCGCACCGGCGGGGCGTCGCGCAGCGCCACCACCAGCTGGCCCGATGGGTCAGCGCCCTCGGCGAGCGCCACCTCCCGCTCGAAGACCGCCCGATCCTGCTCGTCGAGCACGCTGAGCTTCAGGCTCGACGAACCGGCGTTGACGACGAGGACGTCAGCCGCTTCGATGACCATCGGTCAGTAAGGCCAGACCCAGTCGCGGATCTCGGGCATGTCCTCGCCGTGCTCGACGCTGTGGTGCCAGTGACGGATCAACGAGTCCCGCATCTGCTGGCGGAGGTGGGCTGCGCTGGGTCCGAGCCGCGGCACCCGCTCGATGACGTCCATGACCAGGTGGAAGCGGTCGAGGTCGTTCATCATCGCCATGTCGAAGGGGGTCGTGGTGCTGCCCTCCTCCTTGTAGCCGCGCACGTGGAGGTTGTCATGGTTGTGGCGGCGGTAGGTGAGGCGGTGGATCAGCCAGGGGTAGCCGTGGTAGGCGAAGATCACCGGCTTGTCGACGGTGAAGAGCGAGTCGAACTCCTCGTCGGCGATCCCGTGGGGGTGCTCCGTCGGCGGCTGCAGGGCCATGAGGTCCACGACGTTGACCACCCGGACGCGGATGTGGGGCACCTCACGCCGGAGGATCGCGGTCGCCGCGAGGGTCTCGAGCGTGGGCACGTCGCCCGCGCAGGCCATCACGACGTCGGGCTCACCGTCGCTGTCGTTGCTCGCCCACTCCCAGATGCCGAGGCCCTTGGTGCAGTGGACGACCGCAGCCTCGATGTCGAGGTACTGCAGGGCGGGCTGCTTGCCGGCGACGATGACGTTGACGTAGTCGCGGCTGCGGAGGCAGTGCTCCGCCACCGAGAGCAGCGTGTTGGTGTCCGGGGGGAGGTACACCCGGACGATCTCGCCCTTCTTGTTGACCACGTGGTCGATGAATCCCGGGTCCTGATGGCTGAAACCGTTGTGGTCCTGGCGCCACACATGCGAGCTGAGCAGGTAGTTGAGCGACGCGATCGGCCGGCGCCACGCCAGGCGCCGCGTGGTCTTGAGCCACTTGGCGTGCTGGTTGAACATCGAGTCGATGATGTGGATGAACGCCTCGTAGCAGTTGAACAGGCCGTGGCGGCCGGTCAACAGGTAGCCCTCGAGCATGCCCTCGCACAGGTGCTCGGAGAGCACCTCGACGACGCGGCCCTCCGCGGAGAGGTGCTCGTCGTCATCGGGGCCCGACTCGCCCATCCACGCCCTCCCGGTCACCTCGAAGAGCGCGTCGAGGCGGTTGGAAGCCGTCTCGTCGGGCCCGAACACCCGGAAGTTGCGGTTGGCGGCGTTGGCTCGCATGACCTCGGCCAGGAACTGGCCGAGGACACGGGTGGCCTCGGCGGTGGTGGTGCCCGGTTGGTCGACGGGCACGGCGTGGGCGCGGAAGTCGGGCATCCGCAGGTCCCGCAGCACGATGCCGCCGTTGGCGTGCGGGTTGGCTCCCATCCGCCGCTGCCCCTCCGGCGCCAGAGCGGCCACCTCCGCCACGAGCGCGCCCCGTTCGTCGAAGAGCTCCTCGGGCCGGTAGCTGCGCAGCCACGATTCGAGCTGGCGGAGGTGGCCCGGGTCGCTCCGCACGGCATCGAGCGGGACCTGGTGGGCCCGCCACGTCCCCTCGATCCGATGCCCGTCGACCAGCTCGGGTCCGGTCCAGCCCTTCGGGGTCTGGAGCACGATCATCGGCCAGCGGGGCCGGCGGGGCGCACCACCCTCACGGGCCTGCTCCTGGATGCGGGCGATCTCTTCGACCACCGTGTCGAGCGTCCCGGCCATCTGCTGGTGGACGGTCGCAGGGTCGTGGCCCTCGACGAGGTGCGGCTGCCACCCGTAGCCGACGAGCAGCGAGCGCAGCTCCTCGGAGGAGATGCGTGCCAGCAGCGTGGGGTTGGCGATCTTGTAGCCGTTCAGGTGCAGGATGGGCAGCACCGCACCGTCGCGGGCCGGGTTGAGGAACTTGTTGCAGTGCCAGCTCGCCGCCAGCGGGCCCGTCTCCGCCTCGCCGTCGCCGATGACACACGCCAGGAGCAGATCGGGGTTGTCGAAGGCAGCGCCGAACGCGTGGGCGAGGGAGTACCCGAGCTCGCCACCCTCGTTGATCGACCCGGGGGTCTCGGGCGCGGCGTGGCTCGGGATGCCCCCCGGGAAGGAGAACTGGCGGACGAGGCGCCGCAGCCCGTCCAGGTCCTGCGACACGTTGGGGTAGATCTCGCTGTAGGTGCCCTCGAGGTAGGTGTTGGCCACCATGCCCGGACCTCCGTGGCCCGGACCGCACACGTACACGACGTTGAGGTCGTTGGCCTTGATGGCGCGGTTCAGGTGGGCGTAGACGAAATTGAGGCCCGGGGTGGTCCCCCAGTGGCCGAGCAGGCGGGGCTTGATGTGCTCGGCGGCCAGCGGCACCCGCAGCAGGGGGTTTTCGAGCAGGTAGATCTGCGCCACCGAGAGGTAGTTGGCGGCGCGCCACCAGGCGTCGAGGAGGCGCAGCTCCTCAGAGGAGAGCGGGCCGGGGGGAGGCGGATGCTCGGACACCGGTTGCACCTCGCTTCGGGCACGGCATGAGCCCCTCGGAAGCTACCACCGGCCGGGCGCGGCGCCGGCCGGGGCCCCGCGCTCAGGCCAGGGGGTCGGCGAAGGGATCGGCGAAGGGATCGCGGGGGCGGGCCGCGCGAGCCGCGGCGAGCGCGGCGTCGTCGGCGTCCGGGCCGTACTCCGCGTATCCGGTCTCCTCCAGCTGCAGGGCCAGCTCCGGCCCGCCGGAGTCGACGATGCGACCGCCGGCGAGCACGTGGACCCGATCGGGCTGGAGCTCGTGGAGCAGCTGGTTGTAGTGGGTGATGGCGAGCACCCCGAGCCCCGTCTCCTCCGTCGCCGCCTCGACCCGCCGGGCGACGGCGCGCAGCGCGTCGACGTCGAGGCCCGAGTCGAGCTCGTCGAGGATGGCGAAGCGGGGCTCGAGGACCCCGAGCTGGACGGTCTCGTTGCGCTTGCGCTCGCCACCGGAGAGGTCGACGTTGAGCGGGCGGGCGAGGAACCGCTCCTCGAAGCCGACCCTGGCCGCTTCGCGCACCAGCAGCGCCCCGACCGTCGCACGGTCGCGACCGCCGGCCTCGAACGCCTCGCCCAGGGCGTCGAGCAGGCTCACCCCGGGCACCTCGATCGGGTACTGCATGGCCAGGAACAGCCCCGCCTGCGCCCGCTCCCAGGTCGGCAGGCCGAGCAGCTCACGGCCGTCGAGGCGCACGCTGCCTCCGAGGACCTCGTAGCCGGGGCGGCCGAGCAGCACGTGTGAGAGCGTGCTCTTGCCCGATCCGTTGGGACCCATCACCGCGTGCACCTCGCCGTTGCGGATCTCCAAGGAGATGCCCCGGAGGATCTCCCGGCCCGCCACCGACGCCCGCAGGTCCTCGATCACCAGGCTGTGGTCGTGGTCCATCAGCTCAGCACCACCATGACGTCGTCGCCTTCCAGTCGGATGTCGTAGACGGGGACCGCCTTGGTGGCCGGCAGCGACTGCGGTTTGCCGTCCACCAGCGAGAACGTGCTCCCGTGCTTCCAGCACTCGATCTCGCGCGCCCCGGCGTAGACCTCACCCTCGGACAGCGAGAAGTCCGCATGGCTGCAGCGGTCGCCGATGGCGTAGAAGTCGTCGCCGATGCGCACGACGCACACGGAGTGGCGACCGACCTCGAAGCGGCGGGCGCTGCCCGGCTCGACCTCGTCGCGCCGGCACAAGCGCTCGACGTGGCTCATGCGGCACCGACCTCAGCCGCGTCGAAGTGCGCCGCGAGCGTCGCCTGCATCCACGGCAGGGCCGCCGCGACCGGCGTGCGGGCGAGCACGTCGTTGAGGAACCCGAGGGTGATCAGGCGATCGGCGACCAGGGGCGGCACGCCGCGGCTCTCCAGGTAGAAGCGCTGCTCCTCGTCGACGGGGCCCACCGCGGAGGCGTGGCTGCAGCGGACGTCGTGCTCCTCGATCTCGAGGTTGGGCACGGAGTCGGCATGAGCGCCCTCGTGCAGGATCAGGTTGCGGTTCGTCTGGAAGGCGGCGCTGCCCGCGGACCCCTTGTCCACCCGGATGAGGCCGGTGTAGACCGAGTGGGCCGTGCCGGCGACCGCTCCCTTGAACACCAGGTCGGAGGTCGTCTTCGGTGCGGCGTGGGCCTGGATGGTGCGGAAGTCGTGCATCTGGCTGCCATCGCCGAAGTAGACTGCAAGCAGGCGCGAGCTGGCCCCCGCACCGACCAGGGTCGACTCCGTGCGCACCCGGGCGTAGTCGCCGCCGAAAGCCACCGATTGGGAGACCAGGTCGGCCTGCCGGTCGACCCGGCTGGCCTGGATGCCGATCTGCCAGGCGGCCGGGCCGAGGACCTGCACGTTGAGGTACCCCAGGCGGGCGGCGGGAGCGAGATCCATCTCGGTCACCGGCACCACCAGTGCCGTGACGTCGCTCGATGCCACGATCTCCAGGACGCGGGCGTCGGCGTCGTCGCCGACGTGGATGACGGTCCGGGGGAACACCGCCAGGTCCGCCTCGTCGACCCAGTGCAGCACCACGATCGGGTCGGCGATGGTCGCGCCCGCCGCCACGTGGATGTCGAGCGGGCCGGAGCAGAAGGCGGCGTTGAGCGTGGCGAACACGTCCGGCTCCCCGGCCACCTCGCCCACGGCCACGGCGTCCTCGCCGGCCCAGGACACCCGCAGCCCGGGCACCCCGGCGTCAGCCGTGGGCACCAGCCGGCCGTTGTGGATGACGACCAGGCCTGACCGGTCCCCGATCTGGGCGAGGAGCGCGGAGACCGGCGCCGGCAGGCCACGGGCCGCGCCGTGGCCGGCACTGTCCGCTGCCGCGAGGGTGAACCGGGCCAGGTCGAGGTCGGCGACGCGGCTGTAGCGCCAGATCGGTTCCTCCGCCGAGGGCAACGACGACGACTCGGCCCTCTGCAGGGCGCCGCGCCGGAGGACGCGGAGCCACTCCGGACCTCCCATGCGCGCTACGGCGGTGTGATCGAACGTCAGCAGGACGGACCTCGGATCTTCGCGACGGCCAAGGCCCACATGGGCCGGCTCCAGTCTAGGGCAGGGGCCGCGGCACCCGGCCCGGCGGGCGTTCAGCCGCGCCGGCGCAACGACCCTCGAAACCGCTTCCACCAGCCGTCGCGGTCGTCGCGGGCCCGTTGGGCCTCGACCTCGGTGACGATCCCGGGGCCGGCCTCGTTGACGATCTCCTCGGCCTCCTCGAGCAGGTGGAGGGCCTCGGGGGTGAGCTCGGGCTCCGCCGGCGTCGGTGGGTCGACGAGGGTGCCGTGCTGCCAGGCCGCGTCCGCCAGGCGCCGCTCGTAGCTCGGGCACGCTTCGGGGCACTGCCACGGCGCCTCCGGCGCGAGATCGAGCTCGCAGATGCGCGCCGTCTCACCGTCGCTGTAGGTCCGGCTCTGGAAGTGCTTGCACTCCTCCCGCATGGCCATGCCACCATGCTGCCACCACTGCGGTCGCCAGAGCACCCCGCGCCCGGGAGCTGTCCGATCGGACCCGCGGCGCCAGCTTCTTTTTCGTTAGGCTAACTAAACTCAGCGCATGCGCGAACACCGAACCCGACCGGAGGTGGCCCCGTCCGAGCCGCCCGGCTGGGAGGCGAGCCGCATCGGCATCGCCGCGACGCGCACCTTTTCTTCCCTGCGGGTCCGCAACTACCGGCGGTACTTCACGGGCCAGATGATCTCGATGTGCGGGACCTGGATGCAGACCGTCGGCCAGGCCTGGCTGGTCCTCAAGATCACCGGGTCGGGGACGGCGCTCGGCCTGGTGACCGCGCTGCAGTTCCTCCCCGTGCTCCTCCTCGGCCCCGTCGGTGGTCTCCTTGCCGACCGGCTCGCCAAGCGGCGCGTCATCCTCGTCACCCAGAGCCTCTCCGCCCTCCTCGCCCTCGTGCTGGGTGTGCTCGTCACGACCGGCGATGTGCGCCTCTGGCACGTCTACGTCCTCGCCAGCTGCCTCGGCCTGGTGAGCACGATCGACAACCCCACCCGACAGACCTTCGTGCTCGAGATGGTCGGCCCCGAGGACCTCGCCAACGCCGTCACCTTGAACGCGGTGATGCTCAACGGGGCGCGGGTCATCGGGCCCGCCATCGCGGGCGCTCTGATCGCCGGGTTCGGCCTGGCCGTGTGCTTCTACGTCAACGCCGCCTCCTACATCGCGGTGCTCGTTGCCGTCGCGTTGATGGCGGCCGCCGAGCTGCACTCCACCCCACGCACGACCCGGGCCAAGGGGCAGCTGCGGGACGGGTTCCGCTACGTGCGCGCCACGCCGGTGCTGCGCGACTCGCTCATCATGATGGCGATCGTGGGGACCCTCACCTACGAGTTCCAGGTGAACCTCCCTCTCGTCGCCCGCTACACCTTCCACGGCACGGCGGCCACCTACAGCCTGCTGACCGCGGCGATGGGCCTCGGCGCCGTCGTCGGCGGTCTGTTCACCGCCAGCCGCCGCCACGGCGGGGCCGCCACCTTGGTGCGATCGGCACTCGTGCTCGGGGGTGTCGTGCTGGTCGCCGCGATCGCGCCCACCCTCGCGACGGAGGTCGTCGTCCTCCTCTTCGTGGGTGCCGCCTCGATCAGCTTCCTGTCGAGGGGCAGCACCACCTTGCAGCTCGAGGCCGAACCCGAGATGCGCGGAAGGGTGATGGGGCTGTGGTCGGTCGCGTTCCTCGGCTCGACGCCGATCGGCGGCCCCATCATCGGCGCGGTGGGCCAGCACGCGGGACCGCGATGGGGCCTCGTCGTCGGTGGCTCCGCCGGGGTGGTCGCCGGCCTGATCGGATTCAACACCCTCCGGCGGGCACGCCGGCGCCCCGCGACCGCAGGCGTCCCTGCGAGCGCGCTCGGCGACGTCAGCGGTGCCGCCCTGGACGAGGCCGGCGTGGACGCCGAGATCGAGGAGCTGCTCCCCGCCGCGGCCGTCGACGAAGGTGCGCAACGGCCCTGAGGGCCAGGGCCGGGGCCGGGCGGCTCCGCACCCGCTCCGTCAGCCGATGCTGCCCTCCATCTGGAGCTCGATCAGGCGGCTCCACTCGACCGCGTACTCCATCGGCAGCGTCCGCGTCACCGGCTCGATGAACCCGTTGACGATCATGCTCATGGCCTGTTGCTCGGAGAGGCCACGGCTCATCAGGTAGAAGAGCTGGTCGTCGCCGATCTTGGACACCGTGGCCTCGTGGCCGACCTGGGCGTCCTGCTCACCGATCTCGATCGATGGATAGGTGTCGCTGCGGCTCAGGTCGTCGAGCAGCAGGGCGTCGCAGCGCACGAAGCTCTTGGACTTGGTGGCGCCCTCCTCGAAGCGGACGAGGCCCCGGTACGACGTGCGGCCCCCGTCCTTGGAGATCGACTTGGACACGATCGTCGAGGTGGTCTCCGGCGCGGCGTGCACCATCTTGGCGCCGGCGTCCTGGTGCTGGCCCGACCCGGCGTAGGCCACCGACAGGACCTCGCCCGACGCCTTGGGCCCCATCAGGTACACGGCGGGGTACTTCATGGTAAGGCGGCTGCCGATGTTGCCGTCGATCCACTCCATGTGCGCCTCGGCGTCGCAGCGGGCCCGCTTCGTGACGAGGTTGAACACGTTGTTGGACCAGTTCTGGATGGTCGTGTACGTCACCCGGCTGCTCGGCTTGCAGATGATCTCGACCACCGCCGAGTGCAGCGAGTCCGTGGTGTACACCGGCGCCGAGCACCCCTCGATGTAGTGCACCTGGGCACCCTCGTCGGCGATGATCAGGGTGCGCTCGAACTGGCCCATGTTTTCCGCGTTGATCCGGAAGTAGGCCTGCAGCGGCATGTCGACCTTGACGCCCGGCGGGACGTAGATGAACGAGCCGCCCGACCACACCGCCGAGTTGAGCGCGGAGAACTTGTTGTCATTGGCGGGGATCACCGTGCCGAAGTACTGCTTGACCAGGTCGGGGTACTCGCGCAGCGCGGTGTCCATGTCGCAGAACAGCACGCCGAGGCGCTCGAGATCCTCGCGGTTGCGGTGGTAGACGACCTCGCTCTCGTACTGGGCGGTGACCCCGGCCAGGTACTTGCGCTCGGCCTCGGGGATGCCGAGCTTGTCGTAGGTCGCCTTGACCGATTCGGGGAGCTCGTCCCACGCGTTGACCTGCTGGTCGATGGGCTTGATGTAGTAGAAGATCTGGTCGAAGAAGATCTCCGACATGTCGCCGCCCCAGTTCGGCATCGGGCGCCGCTCGAAGTGGCGCAGCGCCTTGAGCCGTCGGTCCGTCATCCACTGGGGCTCGCCCTTCATCCACGACATCTCCCGGACGATGTCCTCCGACAGCCCGCGCTTGGGCTTGAAGACGTAGTAGTCGTCGGTGTCCGCCCAGCCCAGCTTGTATCGGCCAAGATCGAGTTCCGTCGTTGCCATCCGGCGTGCCTTCCTGAGGGAATTACTCCTACGCGGATAGTAACAACTTCTGCCGGTCAGTCGTTCCCCGCCCGGGGCCGCCGGCCGGACCGGGTCAGGATCACGGCGGCGGCCATCGAGATCACCACCGTGACCGCCACGACGGCCGCTGGGGCGGCGGAGGTACCACCGCGGCCGCCGGCGAGCACCGTGACCGGCGCGCCCGCGGACAGGGTGGCGCCGCCGGGGCCGGGGCCGACCGCTTCGAAGTGGTGCTCGCCGGTCCCGGCGTCGGGGGGCACCGCGACCGTGATGGAGAAGCGGCCGCGGTCGTCGGTGACGACCGAGCCCACCAGGACGCTGCCCGAGTGGAAGGTCACCGTCACGGTGCCACCCGGCGCGAACCCGCTGCCCGACATGGTGAGCTGGTCGCCGCCGCGGAGGCGGCGCGAGCTCACGTTCAACGCCGGTCCCCGTGGAGCGGTCGTCGAGGTCGCCGTGGGGGGCGCGGTCGAGGTGGTCGAGGTGGTCGAGGTGGTCGGCTCGCCGGGGGCGGTGGACGCGGCGGCGGTCGACGCCGCCGTGGAGCCGACCGGGCCGGGCTGCGAGGTCGTGGTCGGACCCGAGCTCAGCCCGCCGGCGCCGGCGCCGAGGGTGTCAGGAGCGGTCCAGGTGTCCCCGAGCGGCCGGCCGGCCGCACCGATGCCACCGAAGAGGACCAGTTCGCCCGTCCCGGAGGCGGCGAGCGCCGCGCCGGCCCGGGCGGCTGGGCCTGAGGTCCCGGCTCCTCCGGGAGGCGCCGGCCCGGGACCCTCGGTCCAGTGGTCGGAGGCCCACACCCAGGTGTCTGCGAGGCGCGCACCCCCGGCCGCGACCCCACCCGTGACGACGAGCCCCGCGCCGGCGCCGAGCGGCGCCGCGGCCGCGTCCTGGCGCGGCGGGGGCGCCAGCGCCGGGTTGCGCTGGGTCCAGGTCCTGCCGTCCCAGGTCCAGGTGTCGCCCAGCAGATCCGTCCCGGTGCTCCCGCCGAAGACGACGACCTGGCCCGCACCGGCGTCGAAGCCGGCGCTGGCCCGCGCCCGCGACGGTGGCGCGGCGGCCGGGTCCGCCGCCGACCAGCCCGTCCCATCCCACTGCCACGTGTCGCCCAAGGTCAGCCCATGGGCCGCGATGCCCCCGAAGAGCACCACCTGGGCGTGCACGGGGTCGTAGACCATCGCGGCCGAGGAACGGGCCGGCGGGCTGAGGGGTGAGCCGAGGGCGCTCCACCCGGTGCCATCCCAGGCCCACGTGCCGCTGGCCGGCGAGCCGTCGCTGGCCGTGCCACCGAAGAGCAGGACCTGATGGGTCGCCTGGTCGTAGGCCAGGGACGGGGACTCGAGCGGCGGCGGCCCATTGGAGGACGGGTGCTGGGTCCACGTCGAGCCGTTCCAGGTCCAGGTGTCGCCGAAGAGCTGCGCGCCGGCCCGACCCCCGAAGAGGACGGTCGTGGCGGAGTCCGCGTCGTAGGCGATGCCGCTGTGCGCCCGCGGCGCCGGAGCGACGCTGACCGGGTGGGCGGTCCACGGCGACGACGGCGAGGCGTCATCGGCACCGGAGCCGGCCGCGGCCCACAGCGGACCAAGGACCGCGAGCGCTGCGAGCACGGTCCGCATCGGGATGGATGTGCGTCTGCTGCCCACGCCTCGCCCCGGCCGGACCGGGCCATCTGCGCGGGACGGCGGCGCGACCACGCTAGCGGACCTGCGGCCCGGGGGGTCCGGCTGTCGCATCGGGGGCCACGCACCCCTCGAGGTCCGCCGCCGAGGCGACGCGCACGGCCGGGAGCCGGAACACCTCGGCCGCCAAGGCCACCGCCGCGTCCCACGTCCGCGGGTCGTCGGGGTCGCCGACGAGGACGGCGACCCGCCCGGCGCACCCCGCCGTCCGGGCCCGGGCCGCCAGCGCCCCGAGGGCCCCGCCGTCGAGCCCGACGGCCACCACCGGGGCCCCGGACGCGGCGGCACGCAGCCCGAGCTCGGCATCGGTGCACAGGGCGACGCGCATGCACAGGGACTACCACGCCGGCGCCGACCCGGCTGCCCTCCGCCCGAGGAGGTGGCGCCCGTGCCACGCTGGCCGGATGCCGACGCCACCGCGCGCCCCCCGCCGCCCCCATCTGCTCACCGCCCACGGCGACACCCGGACCGACGACTGGTACTGGCTCCGCGACCGCGACGACCCCGAGGTCATCGCCTACCTCGAAGCGGAGAACGAGCACACCCGCGAGGTGCTGGCGCCGCTGCGCCCCCTCCAGCAGCAGCTCTACGCGCAGATGCGCGAGCGGATCAAGGAGACGGACACGACCGCGCCGGTGTTCAAGCGGGGCTGGTGGTACTACAGCCGCACCGTCGAGGGGCTCCAGTACGCGATCCACTGCCGCATCCCCGACCCCGAGCGACGATGGCAGGTCGGAGACCTCGTCGCCGCCCTCGAGGGGGAGGCACCAGGCGGTGACGCCGCCGGCGGCGGCCCACCCCTCGAGCAGGTCGTGCTCGACGAGAACGACCTCGCCGGGGACTCCGGGTACTTCGCACTCGGTGTGTTCGACATCGATCCCGACCAGCGGTTGCTCGCCCATGCGGTCGACCTGGACGGCTCCGAGCGCTACCTGCTGCGGTTCCGGGACCTCGAGACCGGCGCCGACCTCCCGGATCGCATCGAGGGCGTCTACTACTCCTCGGCGTGGGGAGGCGACGGGAGGACGTTCTTCTACGTGCGAACCGACGATGCGATGCGCCCGCACCAGGTGTGGCGCCACCTGGTCGGCCAACCCCCGGAGGCCGACGAGCTCATCTTCGAGGACCCCGATGAGAGGTTCTTCGTGAGCGTCGGCGCCACCCGCAGCGAACGCTTCGTGCTCGTCGCCGCCGAGAGCAAGATCACGAGCGAGGTCCACGCCCTCGACGCCTCCCAGCCCCACGGGGCGCTGTCGGTGATCGAACCCCGTCGACACGGCGTGGAGTACAGCGTCGAGCATGCCGAGCACCCCACCGATGGCGATGTGTGGCTCGTCCTGACCAACCTCGGCGGTGCGGACAACTTCGCCCTCCTGAAGGCAACGGTGGCCAACCCCGGGCTGGACCGCTGCGAGGTGGTCATCGCGCACCGACCCGAGGTGCGCCTCCAGCAGGTCGACGCGTTCGCCGACCACGTCGTCGTCGTGGAGACGGAACGGGCGCTCGACCGCCTCCGGGTCATCCGCTGGGCCGACGGCGACGACCACGTGATCGAGCAGCCCGAACCCGTCTACAGCCTGACCGGAGCGGGCAACCCCGAGTTCGCGACGGGCGTGGTCCGCTTCGGCTACACCTCGCTCGTCACGCCGATGTCGACCGTGGAGTACGACGTAGCCGAGCGGCAGCGCCGGGTGGTGCGCCGGCAACCGGTCCTCGGCGGGTACGACCCCGCCGCCTACGGGACGACCCGTCTGTGGGCGCCGACCGCGGACGGCAAGGAGGTGCCGATCTCGCTGGTGCACGCCCGCACCGTGCCCCTCGACGGGTCGGCGCCGTGCCTCCTCTACGGCTACGGCTCCTACGAGCACAGCGTGGACCCGACCTTTTCCTCGCTGCGCCTCAACCTGCTCGAGCGCGGCTTCGTCTTCGCCATCGCCCACGTCCGCGGCGGCGGCGAGCTCGGGCGGGCGTGGTACGAGGACGGCAAGCTCGACCGCAAGCAGCACACCTTCAGCGACTTCATCACCTGCGCGGAGCACCTCGTCGCCGCGGGCTACACCCACCCCGAGCGCCTGGTCGCGCGGGGCGGCTCGGCCGGCGGGCTGCTCATGGGCGCGGTCGCCAACCAGCGACCGGAGCTGTGGCGGGCCATCGTGGCGGAGGTCCCCTTCGTCGACTGCCTGACCACGATGCAGGACGAGAGCCTCCCCCTCACCGTCACCGAGTGGGAGGAGTGGGGCAACCCGGTGACCGATCCCGCGATCTACGCCTACATGAAGGCCTATTCGCCCTACGACAACGTCCGGCCGGTCGCCTACCCCGCCATGTTCGTGAGCGGCGGGCTCAACGACCCGCGGGTCGGCTTCTGGGAGCCGGCCAAGTGGGTGGCCAAGCTCCGGGCGACCCGCCGCGACGACCGCCCGCTCGTCCTCAAGACCGAGATGGGGGCCGGCCACGGCGGGCCGTCGGGGCGCTACGACGCGTGGGAGGACGAGGCCCAGATCCAGGCGTTCATCCTCGACTGCACCGGCAAGGGCTGACGCCGGCCCGCGCGGTCAGCGCAGGTCGATCACCCGGGCCGACTCCGTGGCCTCGGCCTCGGCGAGGACGTCGGTGATCTGCTCCCCGATGAGCTCTTCGTGGGCCAACAGCGCGTCGCGCAGCGCTTCCACCAGGTAGCGGCGCTCGGCGAGGAGCTGGACGACCGCGGCGCGGTTGTCCTGGAGGATGGCTTCGACGGCGTCCGTGCCTCCGTCGGAGGAGAGCACCTTGGCCACGAGGTTGGGGGCGCCGGGGCCACTGGCAGCCTGGAGGGAGATGAGCGAGCCGGCCATCCCGAGCGATCCCACCATGGTGGCCGCCGCCGACGTCGCCGCCTGGAGGTCGCCCGAGACCCCCGAGCTCGTCTCGCCGAAGAACAGCTCCTCGGCCGCCATGCCACCGAGCGCGATCTGGATCAGGGCGATGATCTCCGAGCGGCTCTTGGTGAAGCGCTCCTCTGTCTCGGAGTGGGCGAGCAGGCCGAGGGCGTCCTTGCGCTTGATGATCGAGAGGACCTCGAGCTTGCGACCGACGCCGACGAGGTGCGCGACCGCAGCGTGGCCCGCCTCGTGGGTGGCGATGGCGCGTCGCTCGGCCTCGGTGTAGGCGACGGGCTGCGCCAGCCCGATCTCCTCGGTCAGCTTGGCCTTCTGGACGTCGTCCCAGCTGAGGCGGCGACCCCCCCGGCGCAACGCCCACACGAGGGCCTCGTCGAGCAGGTGCTCGAGCATCACCGGGGAGTACCCGAAGGTGGTCGCGGCCAGCGTCTCCCGGCGGTCGGGCTCGTCGAGCTCGGGCTCGTGCGCCTTGCGGGCGAGGTAGTAGTCGAGGATCTCCCGCCGCCCGGCGCGCGACGGCAGGTCGAAGTAGATGCTGCGGTCGAAGCGGCCCGGGCGCAGCAGCGCGGGGTCCAGGTCCGTGGCCCGGTTGGTGGCGCCGACGACCAGGATGTTGGCGGCCGGCGCCCGTGGCTTGCGCAGCTGCGAACCGGGGGGCAGCCACCGGTTGACCAGATCCACCAGCACGCCGCGGGCCCGGATGCCCAAGGGCGGCTGGTCGAAGGACTGGAGCTGGATCAGCAACTCGTTGACGACGCCCACGACGCCTTCGCGGGCGGCGCCCGCGCCCATCCCGGAGCGGGCGCCGCCGATGGCGTCGATCTCCTCGATGAAGCCGATGGCACCGCCCTCCCGGCGGGCGGCGCTGCGCAGGGCCTTGAAGTACGACCGGATCTTGCGGTTGGTCTGCCCGTAGTACATCGACTGGAACGCGGAGGACGACACGAAGAAGAAAGGGACCCCGGCCTCCTTGGCCATGGCCTTGGCCACGTAGGTCTTGCCGGTGCCGGGGGGACCCTCGAAGAGGATGGCGCGCCGGGCGGTGCCCCCCATCTGCTCCTGGAACGTGCGATGCGCGAGGAACAGGTTGAGGGTCTTGACCGCCTCGTCGACCACCTCGGGCGCGCCCCGCACGTCGCGGAACGACACGTCGAGCTCGTCGGGCCGGTACAGGACGTGCGGCGAACGCCCGGCCCCGAGGAGGGGCAGGAGGACGGCGGCCCCGAGGATCAGGATCAGCGCCATGGCCGGGGCATAGGTCCCGGCCCATCCGGGCAGATGGGGCATCCCCGGCTGGAGCGGGTGCCCGCTCAGGTCCCGGTAGGCGAGGAAGGCGGCCGCGGCCGCGAGCACGCCGGCGACGCGCCGCAGTCGGCGCTGGCGACCACGCTCCCGGTTCATGGTCACATCCACGGTCCCCCCACGCAGCACGTGGGATTGGCCCAGGGCAGCGAGCTCCATTTGCCACACTCCGTCACATCGAGCGGTGAATACGGGCGATTGTACCGGTACATACCACTTGGAGTGTCCGTTCCCCGGACTTCTATCCTGAAGGTCGATGTTCTTCCTCCTCCCCATCGTCACCGTTGCGCTCCTCGCCGTCTTCGGCGTGCTCGGCGTGCTCCGCGCGTGGCGACAGCGCCACGGACCCCTGCGCTCGGCCCGCCCGACGGCGGGTTCGCACCCGGCCGCACTCGTCCCCGCGTCGCTGCTGCGCGGCGCGGACCGGACCTGGGTCGTCTTCAGCACCCCCGACTGCGTCGAGGGGCGACAGATCGCCGCCCTGCTCCGCAGCCGCCACCCGGGGACCCAGGTGAGCGAGGTCGACTGCACCGAGCGGCCCGATCTGGCCGCCCGCTTCGACGTGCGACGCCACCCGACGGTCCTGCTCGCCAACCGCTACGGACAGGTCGAGGACCGCGTGGTCGGGAGTCGCTCGGCCGCCCGCCGCGCGGGCCGCCCCGCCTGAGCCGCTCAGCGCCGCAGGTTGGCGTAGGGGCGCCGCCCGGCGGGGAGGTCCGCCCGTCGCGGGTTGGCCTGGTCGCGCGCCGACAGGATCGGGTCGCCGACACCCCAGTCCGCGCCGATCTCGGGGTCGTCCCATGCCACGCCGAGCTCGTCGTCGGGGTTGTAGTAGCTGTCGACCATGTAGGTGATCGTCATGTCGGTGAGCGAGGCGAAGCCGTGCGCCACCCCCGGCGGGATGAAGATGCCGCGGCTGTCCGCCTCGCCGATCTCGATCATCTGCGTGGCGCGCTCGGTGCGCGAACCCTCGCGCAGGTCGTGGAGCACCACCCGCGCCGTCCCCCGCGGCACCAGCCAGTAGTCGGCCTGGTGCAGGTGGTAGTGGAGGCCGACCACGGCGCCGGCTTGCTTGTCGGAGCGGTTGCCCTGCACCATCTCCCGGCCGAGGGGGAACCAGGACCGGCGGTAGGTCTCGATGAAGCGACCGCGGGCGTCGCCGTGCGCGTCGGGCTCGACGACGAAGACGTCAGCGATGAGGTCGGACTCGGAGATCTTCGGCACCGGACGACCCTAGCGGCCGGGAAGGCCGGCGGCCTAGGCCTCGAAGCGGCCGTACCCGCCCCGGTAGAACAACAGCGGCTTGCCGTGACCCGTGTTCATGTCCACCACCCGACCGACCACGATCACGTGGTCGCCGGCGTCGTGGATGGTCTCGATCCGGCAGTCGATGTAGCCGAGGGTGTCGTTGAGCACGGGTGCACCGGTCTCCCCGACCCGCCAGCCGACACCGCGGAACTTGTCGGCCCCCTTGGAGGCGAACACGCGGCACAGCTCCTCCTGCTCCTCGGCGAGGATGTTGACGCAGAACGCGCCGGAGGGTTGGATCCGCGGCCAGCTGCTCGAGGACTTGCCGGGGCAGAAGGCCACCAGCGGCGGGTCGAGCGACAAGCTGACGAAGGACTGGCACGTGAGGCCGACCGGCTCGGAGCCGTCCATCCCGGTGATGATCACCACCCCGCTGCAGAAGTGGCCGAGCACGGCCCGGAAGTGGGCTCCGTCGAAGGTGGGTGCGGCCGTCGCCGCGAGATCGTCGACGGATGCCGCAACGATGTCGGCCAGGTCAGCGGATTCGGGTGTGTCGGACAAGGTGGGTCCCCCGGGGCTCTGCGGTGGGCGCCGCGACCCTAGCGGCCCCCGCTCAGAGGTGGAGGGTCCGTCCCTCCGCGGCGGCCGTCACGATCGGGCCGGGGCGAGCCGACGCCTGCGCCGCCCGCAACAGCCCGTCGACGAAGTCGTCGTCATGGGCCGGGTCGTGGTGGAACAGCGACAGCCGCTTGACCCCGGCCTGGCGGGCGACGAGGAGGGCGTAGTCGACGGTGCAGTGACCCCAGTGCGCCTTCTCGACGAACTCCTCGGGGGTGTACTGCGCGTCGTGGATGAGCAGATCGGCGCCTTCGCACAGCTCGAGGACCTCGTCGGACACCGCGTCGAGTGACACCGGCGCCTGGTGGTCGCTGATGTAGGTGACGACGACGCCTGCCCACTCGATGCGGTAGCCGACGGTCGGACCGCAGTGGGGCACGGGGCGGACCACGATCCGAGCCGAGCCGATGTCGAGCTCCTCCTTGCACACGTCGTGGAAGCGGATCTCCCCCCGCAGCTCGCTGAAGTGGACCGGGAAGTACGGCGGACGCATGAAGTCGCCGAAGACCTCGCCGAGCGTTCCCCCGTCCTGGACCGGGCCGTAGACGTCGAGGCGGGCACCGACGCGGTCGATGGGCGTGAAGAACGGCAGCCCCTGTATGTGGTCCCAGTGGATGTGGGTCACGAGCGCCGCGGCGGCGAAGGAGCCGTCGCGGGGTTGGACCTCGCCGAAGGCCCGCAGCCCCGTGCCGAGGTCGAGGATGAGGGGGCGCTCGCCGGGCACCTCCAGCACGACACAGGACGTGTTGCCGCCGTAGCGCTCGTTGCGTCGGTGTGGGCAGGGGCACGAGCCCCGGACGCCGAAGAAGGTGATTCGCAAGGCTCCCCCTGACGGCCGCAGAGGTTACCGCTGCGCGGCCCGGGACCCAGGTCGTGTGACTGACGTCTCAAGGCGCTGCAGCGCCCTCACGGGAGCACGAGGCGGTCCCCTCTGCGCACCGCCAGCCCGTCGGCGACCAGCGCGGCGACGATCCGCTCGGCGCGGCCAGGATCCTCCGGCCAACCGGCGGCGTGGGCGACCTGCGCCAGCGCGACGGGTCCCCGTCGGAGGGCGGCGACGAGGCGACCCCGACCCTGGCGGTCGGATCCCGCGAAGCGCGACTGGGCCCCGGACACACCGGCGGAACCGTCAGCCGGGTCCGGCAGCGGGTGGCCGTGCGCGTGCCACGCGCACGCGCCGGCCACGGCCAACGGGCACGCGCCGCAGCGCGGCCGCCGCCGCAGGCACACCGTCGCCCCGAGATCGAGGACGGACTGGTTCCAGCGCCACGCGTCGGCCGGCGGCACCACCTCGTCGGCGCGCGCCTGGACCTCATGCGCTCCGAGGGGGGCGCCGGCGACGGCCCGGGCCAGCACGCGCGCCGCGTTGGTGTCGACCACCCCGTGGTCCTGCCCGAAGGCGAACACGAGCACGGCCCGCGCCGTGTACGGCCCGACCCCGGGCAGGGCGAGGAGGGCGTCGAGCTGCGCGGGGAGTCGCCCGCCGTGGCGCTCGACGACCTGGGTGGCGCTGCGGTGCAGGAGCACGGCACGGCGGTTGTAGCCGAGACCGGCCCAGGCGGCGACGACGTCGCCCGCCGCCGCGGCGGCGCATGCGCCCGGGTCGGGGAAGCGCCGCACGAAGGCTTCGAAGGGTCCGAGGACGCGGCTGACCTGGGTCTGTTGGAGCATGAGCTCGCTCACGAGGACGGCCCACGGGTCCCTGGTCCGCCGCCACGGCAGGTCCCGCCATCCCTCCGGGGACCACCCGAGGAGCGCCGTCCGCAGCGCCACGTGGCGCGACGAGCTACCTTCCATGCGGCGGGCGCCTCGGAGAGGGTCGGACATCGAGGGATCTCGGCGGTCCCGGCATCTGAGTAGCGTGGCGTCCTGCGAGACGAGCAGTTGAATCACCCGAGACGGGAGGATCCATGAGGACACGACTGGGGCTGCTGCTGTCGAGCGGCGCGCTCTTGACCCTCGCACTGCTGGCGCCCACCGCGCCCGCCGGCGCGAGCGGCTCGGGCGGCGCAGGCCCCACCACCGCTGCGCTGCGCGGCGTGCGAGCCCGACCGGCAGGCCACTTCAGCGCCGCGTCGGTGCCGACGCCGACCGAGAGCACGGTCACCCTCGTCAACGGGATCCAGTCGGGCAACGTCGACCTCTACCTGAACTCCACCAAGGCTGCGAGCGCCCTCTCCCCGACCGGGCCGATCAGCTTGATCCTGCCCGCCGCCACGTACGCGGTCAAGGTCTTCCAGGCGGGCGCCAACCCCAACACCGCCACGCCGATCCTCACCACCTCCCTGACGGTGCCCGCCGGCAAGAACCTGTCGGTCATGGTGCAGGCCCCGGCCACCCTCCTCAGCTTCGTCAACGACAACAGCGGGACGCCCGCGGGCAAGGCCCGACTCAGCTTCCGCAACACCTCGGCCCGGGGTCCCGTCGACGTGCTCATCGACGGGAGCCAGGTGGTCTCGGGCCTGGCCGGTCCCAACAGCGTGGACGTGGTCGTCCCCGGGGGCGCCCACACCTTGACGGTCAAGGTGGCCGGCGCCGCCACCCTCCTCATCGGCAGCCCCCTCGAGCTCACGGTGATCGCGGGGGAGCACGATGAGATCTACCTCCTCGGCCAGGCCGCGTCCCCGAGCGACGCCCTCGACATCGTCTCGTCGCTGCCCTCGGGCTACCGGCTGGTCGCGACCGACGGCGGCGTCTTCTCCTTCGGCAGCTCCGCTTTCTTCGGGTCCATGGGCGGCATCCCCCTCGCCGCGCCGGTGGTCGGCAACGCCGCGACCCCGGACAACCTCGGCTACTGGCTGGTGGCCCAGGACGGCGGCGTGTTCACCTTCGGCGACGCCACCTTCCACGGCTCCCTCGGCGGCCTGCCCCTCGCGGCGCCGGTCGTCGGCATCGCGCCGACGGCGGACGGCGAGGGCTACTGGATGGTCGCCACCGACGGCGGCGTGTTCACCTTCGGCGACGCCCGCTTCCACGGGTCCCTCGGCGGCACGCACCTCGACGCACCCATCGTGGGCATCGCCCCCACTCCCGACGGCGGCGGCTACTGGCTCGTCGCGACCGACGGCGGTGTGTTCGCCTTCGGCGACGCCGCCTTTTGGGGCTCCCTCGGCGGTCACGCCCTCGCCGCGCCGGTCGTGGGGGTCGCGGCCACCGCCGACGGCGGTGGCTACTGGCTCGCCGAGACCAACGGGACGGTCAGCGCGTTCGGCGACGCCCAGGACTTCGGCTCCGTGCCGACGCCGCCGACCAAGCCGGTCATCAGCATCCATGCGACGCCGGACGGCCTGGGGTACCTGCTCGCCGCCGGTGACGGTGGTGTGTTCGCCTTCGGCAACGCCAGCTTCTACGGCTCGACCGGCGGCCTGCCCCTGACGTCGCCGGTGATCAACCTGGCCGGCTAGCGCAGAGGAGCGTGCCCGCGGCCCGGCGGAGCTGGCGCGGTCACTGCCAAGGGTCGTCCACGTAGGGGCGGCGCCGGGCCGGCGCCGCCGCTGCGGTCCACACCATCACCTTGCGGCGGAAGGTGCAGACCTCTTCGCCGCGCTGGTTGAAGCCCTTGGTCTCCACGGTCACCACGCCGCGGTCGGGTTTGGACGACGACATGCGCTTGTCGAGCACCCGGGTCTCGGCGTAGATCGTGTCGCCGTGAAAGGTCGGGCGGGGGTGGACGAGGGACTCCACCTCGAGGTTGGCGATGGCCGAGCCGCTGACGTCGGGGACGCTCATCCCGAGCACGATGCTGTAGACCAGGTTGCCGACGACGACGTTCTTTCCGTGGACCGTCTCGTGCTCGGCGAACCACGCGTTGGTGTGCAAGGGGTGGTGGTTCATCGTGATCATGCAGAACAGGTGATCGTCGTACTCGGTGATGGTCTTGCCCGGCCAGTGCTTGTACACGTCGCCGACTGCGAACTCCTCATAGGTCCGGCCGAACGGGCGGTCGTAGGTCGTCATGGCTCCGCCTCTCAGCCCCCGACGTCACCGCCGAGGTACGCGGCGCGCACGCTCGGGTCGTCGAGGAGGTCACGCGCGGGGGCGGCCTTGACCACCCGGCCGCTCTCGAGCACATAGGCGCGGTCCGCTCGCTGGAGCGCCTGCGCCGCGTTCTGTTCCACCAGGAGGATCGTGACCCCCTGGGCACTGATGTCGGAGATGATCGAGAAGATCTGCGACACGAGCATCGGTGCGAGCCCCATCGACGGCTCGTCGAGCAGGAGCAGCTGGGGGCGCGCCATCAAGGCCCGCCCGATGGCGAGCATCTGCTGCTCCCCGCCCGAGAGGGTGCCTCCCATCTGCTTGCGCCGCTCCGCGAGGCGGGGGAAGAGCCCGTACACCCGCTCGAAGTCCGACACCAGAGCGTCGCGCTGGCGGCGGTCCTTTCGGGCATAGGCGCCCATCTCGAGGTTGTCGACGACCGACATGCCCGGGAAGATCCCGCGCCCTTCGGGCGCCTGGCACAGCCCGAGCTCGACCCGGGCGTGACCGGGCAGGGTGGTGATGTCGCGCCCATCGAAGCGCACCCGTCCGGAGGTGACCTTGCGCAGACCCGAGATCGTCTTGAGCACCGTGGTCTTGCCCGCGCCGTTGGCGCCGATCAAGGTCACGACCTCACCCCGTTCGACGTCGATGCTGATCCCCTTCAACGCCTCGATCTGGCCGTAGTGGACATGGATGTCGTCGACCTCAAGGAGCATCGGGCGCCACCCCCAGGTAGGCCTCGATGACCTTGTCGTCGTTTTGGACGGCGCTCGGCTCACCCTCGGCGATCTTGCGCCCGAAGTCGAGCACGGCCACCCGGTCGCTGATGCCCATGACCAGCCCCATGTCGTGCTCGATGAGCAAGATGGTGCGGCCGACGTCGCGTATGGTGCGGATGAGCTGCTGCATGCTCATCTTTTCCGCCGGGTTCATCCCCGCCGCCGGCTCGTCGAGGAGGAGCAGCCGCGGATCGGTGGCGAGCGCCCGCGCGATCTCGAGGCGCCGCTGGTCGCCGTAGGGCAGGTTCTTGGCCGTCTCCTCGGCCACCCCGGGGATGCCGACGAAGTCGAGGAGCTCGAGCGCCTTGGCCCGACCCTCCCGCTCCTCCCGGCGGTGCCGGGGCAGACCGAACAGGGCGTGGGGGACCCCCGTGCGGTGCCGGGCGTCGGCGCCGACCATGACGTTCTCCAAGGCGGTCATGTTGGCGAACAGCCGGATGTTCTGGAAGGTCCTCGCCACCCCCAGTGCCGTGACCCGGTGCGGCGCGATGCCGTGCACCACGTCGCCGGCGAAGCGGACCTCACCCGACGTCGGCTGGTACACGCCGGTGACGATGTTGAACACGGTCGTCTTGCCGGCGCCGTTGGGCCCGATCAGGCCGAAGATCTGCCCCTCGGTGATGCTCACATCGAGCTCTTGCACGGCGACGACGCCGCCGAAGCGCATCGTCACCTGTCGAAGCTCCAGCAGCGCGGACCCGCCGGCGTGCGTGCTCATTCGGGCTCCCCGATGTGCTGGGGCTCGTCGGCGACCGCGCCCATCGTCCCGAGCCCACCTTCGCCCTCGCGCATCTCGGCCCTTCGGCGCGTGGAGGGGAGCAGCCCCTGCGGCCGGAAGACCATCAGCGCCACGAGCGCCGCGCCGAACAGCATCGTGCGGTACTCGGCGAAGTCCGTGGCATGCGCACCGATCACCCAGTTGAGCGCATGTGTGAGCGGCTTGCCGGCCGCCGCGCCCCGGAAGTACTCGGGCAACCACGCGACGACGAACGCGCCGAGGACGACGCCGGGGAGGTTGCCCGAGCCGCCGAGGACCACGCACGCCAGGATCAGGATGGACAGCGCAAGGGGGAAGTTGTCCGGTGTGATGGAGATCACCTTGGACCCCCAGATCACCCCCGTCATCCCACCGAAGGAGGCGCCGATGGCGAACGCCCACAGCTTGAAGCGCAGCGTCGGCACACCCATCAGCTCCGCGGCGTCCTCGTCCTCGCGGATCGACGCCCATGCCCGCCCGACGCGGCTTCGCTCGAGGCGTCGGGACACCACGATCACGACCACGATGGCGGCGAGGACCAGGTAGTAGTACGGCCGGGCGTCGAGCACGCCGAAGGTGAGCTGCTTGACGCCGTGCACCGAGGGCGGGTGCGGGACACCCGAGATGCCGCGGGGACCCCCCGTGAAGTTGACGTTGTTGGCGGAGATGCGCACGATCTCGCCGAAGCCGAGGGTGACGATGGCGAGGTAGTCGCCCCGCAGGCGCAGCGTCGGAGCGCCGAGCACGACCCCGGCCAGACCGGCGAGCGCGGTCCCGGCCGGCAGGATCAGCCAGAAGTTCCAGTGCTCGTTGTGCCCGAGCAGCGCCATCGAATACGCGCCGATGGCGAAGAAGGCCACGTACCCGAGGTCGAGGAGGCCGGCCTGGCCCACGACCACGTTGAGCCCGACGGCGAGCAGCACGTAGACGCCGATCGGAAAGAACAGCAGGGTGCGCCAGTCGCTGCCCGGCGCCATGACCCGGGCGATCGACTGGGCGGGGAGGACGAGCGCGATGGCGAGGGCGGCCAGACGGGCGACCCACCTGACCCACGACGGGAGGGCTCGCCAGCGGCGGCTGAAGGCGCCGGTGATGTCGGGGCGCTTCACGCCTTGCTCCTCGACAGCGACTCGCCGAGGAGCCCCGTCGGGCGGAACATCAGCACGAGGACGAGGAACACGAAGGAGATGACGTCCTTCCACTGCGAGCCCCAGACGCTGGCCCCGTAGTTTTCGGCCAGGCCGATCACCAGGCCGCCGAGGAGGGCGCCCCGCAGGTTGCCGATGCCGCCGAGCACCGCCGCCGTGAACGCCTTGACCCCGAGGATGAAGCCGACGTTGTACTGGGTCGACTTGAGCCGGACGCTGAAGAGGGCGGCTGCCACGCCCGCCATCGCGCCGCCGAGGAGAAAGGTGACGCGCACCACGCGGTCGATGTTGACGCCCATCAGGACCGCCGTCTCGGGGTCCTGCGCGGTGGCCCGGATGCCCCGGCCGAGACGGGTCCGGGTGACGAAGAGATCGAGGATCACCATCATCGCCAGTGCCGAGACGAACACGAGCGCTTTTTCCGAGGTCACGACGCCGTCACCGATGCTGAACAGGGTGGTGTTGGGCATGACCCGCGGAAAGGTCCGGATGTCGCGCCCGTAGCGCTCGGCGAAGAGCTCCTGGAGGAAGAAGGACGCACCGATGGCCGAGATGAGCGCGGCCAGCCGCGACGCGCCCCGACGGCGCAGCGGGCGGTACGCGAGCCGCTCCAGGATCACCGCGGCGGAGCTCGATGCCGCCATCGATGCGAGGACCACGAGCAGCAGCACGCCGATGAGGGTGACCCCCGTCTGCTGGTGCGTGACGTCGAGGGCGTGCAGCGTGAACAACGCCGCGAACGTCCCGATCATGAAGATCTCGGAGTGGGCGAAGTTGATCAGCTTCAGCACGCCGTACACCAGCGTGTAGCCGAGGGCGATCAACCCGTAGATCGCCCCGACGGTGAGGCCGTCGACCGTCGAGGACCAGAACTGGGTGAGGAGGTGGCGCACGGGGCGTCACGCGCCCGGGCGCGAGCACCGCCGTGCCCGCGCCCCGGCGACCATCGAGATGGGCTCCATGTCCCGGACGCCTACGGGACGAGCTTGTCCACCTCACCCAGGAGGACCAGCACACCCCCCTTGCCCTGGTAGATGTCGACGGCGCCTCCCGGCACCTCACCCTTGGAGTCGAAGGTGATCGTCTTGGACAGGCCCTTGAAGCTGAAGGACGGGGCACCGATGTAGGTGTTGATCGCCTTGGCGGTGGAGTTGCCGTGCCCGATGGCGTCGAGGATCACGTTGGCCGCGTCGTAGCCCTCGGTCGAGTACGTCCCCGGCTCCGCGTTGTTGAACTGGGCCTTGTAGGCGGTGACGAACGCCGACGCCGCGGGGTCAGCCGTCGCGATGAGGCAGGCGCAGGTGGCGTAGACGTTGGTCTCCTTGTCCTCGGGCGGGGCGAGGAGCTTGTTGTCCGCTGCACCATCGTCGCTCACGATCGGCGCGTTGACGCCGGCGCTGCGCAGCTGCTGCATCAGGCGGGTCAGATCGGCGTAGTAGCCGCCGTACATGATGCCGTCGACGTTGGCCGAGTGCATGTTGTTGACCGTCGAGGAGAAATCGGAGCCCTTCGGGTCGATGGAGTCGCTCACGACCTGCACCCCGGCGGAGCTGAGGCCTTGGCGGACGGTGTCGGCCAGGCCCTTGCCGTAGTCGCTCTTGTCGTCGATGACGCCGACCTTCTTGGCGCCCAGCTTCTTGGTCAGCCACTTGACCTCGGCCGGGCCCTGGAAGTCGTCGGTGGCGACGATGCGGTGCCAGAACTTCCAGCCATTGGTCTGCAGCGTGGCGTTGGTCGCCGACGGGGTGACGCTCACGACGCCGGCCTGCTCGAAGATCGGATCGACGGCCTTGGACTCGCCGGAGAACGCCGGGCCCACGACCGCCACCGTGCCATCGCTCACGACCTTGTTGGCCTGGGCCGGGGCGAGCGAGGGATCACCCTGGCTGTCGTAGGGCACGTACTGCACCTTCGGCGACTTGCCCTTGGCGTTGTACTGGTCGATCGCCAGCTGCACGCCGTTGGCGATGTTGATGCCGAGCTGGGGGGAGTTGGGACCGGTCAGGGCGCCGAAGAACCCGACCTTGACGGTGGCCCCACTCGAACCCCCGTTCGATGACTTGCTCGAAGAGCCACATGCGGCGGCCACCACCGCGACAACGGTGAACGCGGCGAACGCGCGCACCGGCACCTTCGACATCCGAGACATGGCGCCTCCTATCACACGACATGGTGTCGTTTGGGGGCGCACTCTAGGCACAACTCGTCCTTGGATGTCGGTTTGCGCGCGGACCGGGTCCCGGAGGGCCCGGCGCAGCTTCAGAGGAGGACCCAACCGGTCTCGACGAAGGACCCCCCGGAGCCCAGGCGGCAGCGCAGGCTGGCCGGTCCGGCGGCGCCGGTCGTGATGCTGAAGCGCCCCAGCTCGTCGGTGGCCGCGGCGACCGAACCGCCCGCGCTGCGCAGCTCGAGCTCGGCCTCCTGGGGCGGCACGAGCTGGCCGACCAGCCGACGCCCGTCCCCCGAGGAGGTGATCTCGACCTCCACCGTGAGCGACGGCGCCTCGAAGGAAACCATCCGCACGCCGTCGTCGCCTCGCACCCCGGAGCTCAGCAGGTCCTCGTCGATGGAAGAGTCGAAGGACAGCTCCGCCAGCTCCGCGTCGACCCGGCGCCACGCCAGGCTCCCCTTGGCCGCGAACACCACCTCGGGGGGAACCGGATCCGCGACACGGGCGAGCTCCCGCAGCTCCTCGACCATGCGCTCGTCCTGCAGATCGAGCGGGTCGGGTCCGCTAGCGGTCATGGCAGAGCCTCCTCATCGCTGTGACAGAGCGGAGTTGGGGTCCCCCTGATACATCGGGTGCATCGGATCCCCGCATCGTCCACGGCTCCACGATAGGAGGCGCTGCCCGGCCGCTCGCGCCCCTCCCCCCGGCTGCGCCGGCCCTGTCAGAATGCGGCCGATGACATCCACCGGAGGCGGCCACGCGCGCGGCGGACGCCGGGCGGTGCTCGTGGGCGTCGCCCAGCGCCGGCGCAGGCCGCCCACCGACGGCCCCTGGGAGCCGGTCGAGCCGGCCAAGATGATGGCCGAGGCCATCCAGGACGCCGCCCGCGACGCGGGCGACCTGGCGCTCCTCCAAGAGGCCGACGTCCTGGCGTGCGTCCAACCGGTGGCGTGGACCTACGACGACCTCGTCCCGCGGGTCGGCCGGCTGGCGGGGGTGACGGGTCCTACGTCTCCCCACATGCCGACCGGCCTCACCGTCGCCCCCGGGGGCAACTCGCCCTGCCAGTTGCTCAACGACATCGCGGATCGCATCGTCGACGGCGACGCGCGCATCGCCCTGCTGACCGGCGCGGAGGCCATGTACAGCCGCCGACGGGCCCGCAACGAGGAGATCGACCTGTTCGGGCGGGGGTGGCCGCCCCGCCCCCAGGAGGTCTCCCGCCTCGGCGGGCAGCGCCCTCTCACCAACGAGCTCGAGGCCCGCCACGGCGTCACCATGCCGATCCAGGCGTACCCGCTGTACGAGAACGCGCTGCGGGCCGAGGCGGGGCGCAGCATCCCCGAGCACATGGCGTTCCTCGGCGAGCTCATGGCCGCCCATGCGGAAGTGGCCCGCACCAACCCCTTCGCATGGTTCCAGGACGGCTGGACGGCGGAGCAGCTCACCACGGTCGATGCCGACAACCGGTGGATCTGCTTCCCGTACCCCAAGCGGATGAACGCCATCATCGACGTGGACCAGGCCGCCGCCCTCGTGGTCATGAGCTCCGACGAGGCGGATCGGCGCCAGATCCCGCCAGGGCGACAGGTCGCCTTCCTCGGCGGCGCCTCCGCGACCGACGCATGGACGCCAACCGAGCGTGCCAGCCTCACCTCGAGCCCGGCCTATCGTGCCGCGGCATCCGCGGCGTTCGAGCACGCCGGCCTCTACCCCACGGAGGTCGACGGCTTCGACCTCTACAGCTGCTTCCCCTGCGCGGTGCAGTTCGCCATGAAGGCGCTCTCGTTGACCCTCGACGATCCACGCCCGCGCACCGTCACCGGTGGCCTGGCCTATGCCGGCGGACCCGGCAACAACTACTCCACCCATGCCCTGGCCGCGATGGTCGAGCGCCTCCGCAGCTCCCCGGGGCGCGTCGGCTACGTCTCCGCGCTCGGCATGACGGCGACCAAGCACGCGGTGTCGATCCTGTCGGCCGACCCCACCCGCGCCAAGGGCTCCAGCGGCAGGAGCACGCCCGCGGTAGCGGTCCCTGACCGGGTCAACTTCGGCCCGCCCCTCGTCGACCTTCCGGCGGCGGGGCCGGCCAGCATCGAGACCTACACGGTCGAGTTCGACCGCCGCAGCCAACCGGTGCGTTCGATGCTGGTGCTGCGGATGGGGGACGGCCGGCGAACGATGGCCAACGGCTTGCTGACCGACGTGGCCCATCTCGTGGGTGACGAGGGCGTCGGCCTGCGGGGGTGGGTCGAGCCCGGCTCCGACGGGGGCCCCAACCGCTTCTCCCTCGGAACACCCTCGTTGTGATCGAGCTGGACCTGCGCAACGACGTGTACCGGCGACCGCTCGCCACGGCCCTCGACCGTCTCGGCCTCCGGGAGGGGTGGCGCTGCGTCGACGTCGGAGCCGGCGGCGGGGACGTGACCGTCGCGCTCGCCCGCATCGTCGGACGCGACGGTCGCGTGTACGCGGTCGACAACGATCCCGCGGCGCGCGACGCCGTCGCCGCGGCTGCGGCCGATGCCGCCCAGGCCCAGGTGATCGCCCTCACCCAGTCCGGCGAGGACCTGACCCTGCCGGAGCCCGTCGACCTGGCCTTCGGCCGCTTCGTGCTGCTCCACGTCCACGACCCAGTCATCGTGCTGACCCGGATGGGCCAGGCCGTGCGCCCGGGCGGTTGGGTCGTGACCCAGGAGCCGATCACCTCGGCTGGGCGCATCGACGGGCAACCTTTCTCCATGCCCGACGCGCGGCACCCCGACGTCGGCGCCGAGCTACCTGCGCTGGTCCGCCGGGCCGGCCTCGAGCTGGTGGACGCGTGGGCCGAAGCGCCCGCGTGGTCGGGGCCCGGCCCCGTGACGCGCTACCTCGAGACGCTGACCGGCGTCGACCCCGGCGACGACCCCGTGGTGCTCCCCCCGCTGGTCACCGTGGTCGCCCGGCGCCTGCCTGCGCCGGCAGGCGAGGGCTGAGCGCGATTGCGCCGGCTCCGGCGGCGCTCGGTACCCTGACCCCATGCCAGACGAGCGCTCCGACCTCGACGCTGCAGCCGCCGCGATCGCGGCCGTCCGCGGCGTCGTCGACGGCGCCGCGAGGCACCTCGGGTCGCGCGGCGGTCGGGCTGCGGTGGACACGGACCAGGTGGTGTCCTACGACCTGGCGCACGCCGCCGCGGCGGTCGAGGTCGCGGGCGCCGCCCTGCGCTACGGCGCCAAGGGCCCGGTCGAGGCCGCCCTCGCCTGCGCCTTCGTCGCCGACGCCGTGTTCGACGTCATGACCAGGATCCTCGGGCGTGAGGATGCGTGGGGCGCGGCCCCCGGTGCGCTCGACGGCTGCCGTTCGTTCCTCGGCCGCCACCGCCAGCCGGAGCGCCTGGCGGCGCTGGCGGGCCAGGAGGGCCCCCGGCACCTCGACAGCGACTTCGAGCTCGTGCTCGAGACCTTCCGGCGCTTCGCCGAGGATCGGATCCGCCCAGCCGCCGAGTCCATCCACCGCCACAACGGCGACATCCCCGAGGACATCATCCGGGGCCTCGCCGAGATGGGCGGCTTCGGCCTGTCCGTGCCCGAGGAGTACGGCGGCTTCGCTTCCGGCGGCGAGAGCGACTACCTCGGGATGGTCGTCGCCACCGAGGAGCTGTCCCGGGGGTCACTCGGCGCCGGCGGCTCGCTCATCACCCGTCCCGAGATCCTCACGCGGGCCCTGGTGCGCGGGGGCACCGAGGAGCAGAAGCGGCACTGGCTGCCCCTGATCGCCAGCGCCGAGGCGATGGTCGCCGTCGCGGTGACCGAGCCGGACTTCGGCTCCGACGTGGCCGGGCTCAAGGTCACGGCGACGCGCGCGGACGGCGGGTGGGTGATCAGCGGGGTCAAGACCTGGTGCACCTTCGCGGCCCGCGCCGACATCTTGATGTTGCTGGCCCGCACCGACCCGGACCGCTCCAAGGCCCACCGGGGACTGAGCATGTTCATCGTTCCCAAACCCCGCGGCGACGCGCACGGCTTCGTGTTCGATCAGCGGGAGCTGTCGGGCCCGGGCGACGGCCGCCTCGAGGGACGTCCGATCGACACCATCGGCTACCGCGGGATGCACTCCTACGAGCTGGCGTTCGAGCGGTGGTGGGTCCCCGACGACTGCCTGATCGGCGGCGACGGCGGCATCGGCAAGGGCTTCTACTACCAGATGGAGGGCTTCGAGAACGGCCGGCTCCAGACCGCGGCGCGCGCGGTCGGCGTCATGCAGGCCGCATACGAAGCGGCCTTCGACTACGCGTCCAACCGGGTCGTGTTCGGCCAACCGATCCTCGAGTACCAGCTCACCAAGGCGAAGCTGGCGCGCATGGCGGTGCTGATCCAGGCCTGTCGCCAGTTCATGTACGAGGTGGCCACCCTGATGGCCAAGGGCGAGGGCGCCATCGAGGCGTCGATGCTCAAGGCCTACGCCTGCCGGGCGGCGGAGTGGGTGACGCGCGAGGCGCTCCAGGTGCACGGGGGCATGGGCTACGCCGAGGAGTTCCCGGTCAGCCGGTACTTCGTGGACGCCCGGGTGTTGTCGATCTTCGAGGGTGCCGACGAGACGCTGGCGCTCAAGGTCGTGGCGCGCCGGCTGATCGAGAAGGCCGGGTGAGCCCGAACACGTCCTGCGCGGCTCCCGTCACCCTCCGCCGACGGCGGGCTCAGCCGACATCGGGCTCATAGCGCCAGGCGCCAGGGTGCATCGTGAGGCGGTGGCGGGCCCCCGGGGCCGCCGGGTCGTAGCTGTCGTAGCCTGCGTCGCCCTCCCAGAGCGCGATGGGCGGGTCGGCGCCGCGGGCCATGTGGGTGACGAAACGGCGTGGGGTGCGCGAGCCCGCCCGCCGCAGGGCCTCGGTGACGGTGGATGCCCGGGCCAGACCCCAGAGGGTGACCCACGTCGGCGGCGCCAGCTCGATCTGGCCACCGTCGCGCTGGCCGAGCGCAACCGCGGGACGGAGCCACCCGTGCTCGTGGATCTCGCCCCCGTCGATGTGGACCTCGGCATCGGCCGGTGCGGGCGCCAGGAAGAACCACGTGGTGAAGCGCCGGGGCGCCTGGGGCGGCGGCGACCAGTGCGACAACGGGACCATCGCCGCGATGTCGAGCGACAGGCCCGCCTCCTCCTCCGCCTCACGGACCGCGGCACGGCGAGCCGCGAGCACCACGTCCTCGGGATGGGCCGGATCGGTGTCGGAGGGATCGATCCGTCCACCGGGGAAGACCCACATGCCGCCGAACGCGATGGCTGAGTTGCGCCGCAGCATCAGGACCTCGGGACCACCCGGACGATCCCGGACGAGGACCACCGTGGCGGCCGGCACGGCTTCGGGCCCGTCGCGGCCGCCGTCCACCTGCGGGGTCTCCTGCCGGTCGGGAGCCTCGTCCATGGGTGCACACTACGGCCGGTAGCGTCACCGGGGTGCACGACGAGGCGTTCGAGATCGTCACCTGGTCTGCAGCCCCGCCCGAAGCGGTCTTCGGGCTGCTCGCTGACATCGAGGGGTGGAAGCGCTGGGCCGGTCCGCTCATCCACGACTCCACGATCGAGGTGCCCGGCCACACCGATCGGGTGGGCGTCGGGGCGATCCGGCGGTTGGGGTGGGGCCGGGCGAGCAGCCGGGAGGAGATCGTCGTGCACGACCCGCCGCGCCACCACGCGTACATCCTCCACGCCAGCTTCCCCCTCCGGGGCTACCGCGCCGACGTCGAGCTGTTCGAGGCCGGGCGCGGGGGCACGGTGATCCGCTGGCGGG
>Ga0209698_10000701_pt1 | contig 38243 bp, 34 predicted proteins | sample LitLauG_LLR_2012_FD_187203 | JGI IMG/M metagenome (GOLD analysis project Ga0209698, IMG submission 187203) | Freshwater sediment microbial communities from Pennsylvania, USA - Little Laurel Run_MetaG_LLR_2012 (SPAdes) (version 2) | ecosystem: Environmental > Aquatic > Freshwater > Creek >... | reverse complement strand
GCAGTTGCTCGTTGACGACCGCGTTGTTGCTCATGGCTTCCTCCTGGTTGGGTGGGCCTGCGAAAGCCCGGATTGCGTTGCGAAGTGATGCCATTTTCATGAGATGCCGCTGCCGGCGGTAGCGGGTCCGCGCTATATCGGGCGTCGGATCGCGGTACCCCACCGTGTAGGAATTTCCCTTACATGGCGTCTTTTCAGGGCTAGAGCAACCCGGAAACTGCAAAAAATCCCGTTCCGAACCCTAAAGGCGGCATCGCGCCTGCCGTAAACCGGCTTAGCAACACCTTTCCTCCCCCGCCTCGCGCGCCGCGCTGACCCCCGTCACCGGCGCGCTATTTTTTTGCATGGCGCGGCAGTGCTGGTGACAGCGGCGGCAAGTGCCGGGCTTCGAAGTTTCCGTACGCAAGCAATTGCGTTTGCGCACGCACTGCACCCAGGGTGGGTGATGCGCGGCTGGTATGGATAGCTGGCGATGATCGCGGCACCCGATGCGGCCGGCGCAACAGTGCGCAATTGCCCCGGTTACACCGGCTTTTTGCAGCGATCACGAAGTGCAGGAATGCGTGCTTGTGATAACCGCTTCCTAAAGTTATTCGCGTACTGCACCGATAAACGATCCAACGCGACGCGAAACGCAACGCTGCAGAACACCGCAGCAACGAACATGCGGAGCGCGAAGGGAACGGCAGGCGCATCCCGCACTGTGTGAATGTGATGGCAGCCGCCTTGGGTAACAGGTTGAACCAGCCTCGAATTCGGGCTGCCACTCTAGACAGACTGAAAGGAAGTACACCATGAGCATGATCGTCAACACCAACGTGATGTCGCTGGTCACCCAGACCAACCTGAACAACACGCAGAGCAAGCTGAACAATGCCATCACCCAGTTGTCGTCCGGCCTGCGCATCAACAGCGCCATGGACGATCCCGCGGGCCTTGCCATCGCCACCGGCATGCAGTCGCAGGTCAACGGCATGAACCAGGGCGTGATCAACGCCAACGCTGCGATCTCGATGGCGCAGGTCGCCGACGGCGCCATGGGTTCGGTCTCCAACATGCTGCAGCAGATGCGCACCCTGGCCGTGGAAGCGGCCAACGGCACCAACGGTTCGGGCACGGGTTCAGCCGATGCGAACCTCGACGCGGAATTCCAGCAACTGGCCACCCAGATCAGCAACACTCTGGGCAGCGTCCAGTTCAACGGCGTAGCCGTGTTCTCCCAATCGGCAACGATGACCTACCAGGTCGGCGCGAACACGACCGACCAGGTCGCTGTCAGCGTGGGTAAGGCCGGAAGCACGCTGGCCACCGACCTGGCCCTGAAGGCGAGTTCCCTGGGCGGCGTAATCAACCCGGCCAGCGCCACCGCAGCGATCACCGCGATCGACGCCGCACTCAAGGACGTCAATACGGCCCGCGCGCAAAACGGTGCCTACGAGATCCAGTTCCAGCAGATTGTCTCGTCGACCCAGATCAATTCGCAGAACACCGCCGCGGCCACGTCGCAGATCATGGACACGAACTACGCCGAGGCCACCTCCGCCCTGACGCAGGCCCAGATCGTCCAGCAGGCAGGTACCGCGATGCTGTCGCAGGCGAACATGCAGCCGCAGTCGGTACTGACGCTGCTCAGCAAGCTGCCGTAACCCGGGCTCCAAACCCAGGCCAGGTCAGACCCGGCGGGGGCCGGTGGCGCAAGCCACCGGCCCCCGCCGCATTCGCGCGCCTGCAACGGGATCGAGGATGCGATCCCGTTATCGTTCTCACTCTTTCCCTCGAGGCAAGGACCGGGGGGAAATCCGCACGCAATGATCCCCGAAATACGCTGTGCAACATTGCTAAAGTTCGCGCGATCGCCGCCGTTATCTATCTCGTGTGCCGAGATTCCCCTGGCGTTGGGGTATCGGCAAGGAGGCAAAAATGGTGGACGTGCAGCTATCAGGAGTTGCACCAGCAGGCGGCGCTGGAGCAGCCGGTTATGCTGGTCCGGGCGTCGCCCCGGTGTTCGCAGTCGCGGCAGCGTCGCAATCCACGGCCGGTTCAAAGGCTTCCTCACCGGATGGCACAACTGCCGGCGACGCAGCGCCGATAGCCCCGGCGCAGGCGCCCGGCGCCGTTGCCGGCGCCGCGCAGCCCAAAGCCGCAAAGCCGGATGGCCTCCAGGTCAAGGACGACGTAAAAAACGCCAATCAGGCGCTCGCAGCTATTGGCACGCAATTGGTGTTCGTTTTCGACGATCAGGCGCACCACCTGGCAGTCAAACTGCTCGATATCCAGACCCAGAAAGTCGTGCAGCAGATTCCCACCGCGGCCATGCATGCCACCGCGAGCGCGCTTTCCGGGCCTTCGGCCAGCGGCGCGCTGGTCGACACCAAGGCATAACGACAACCGGCGGAAAGCAGCAGATGACGACGTCCTCAACCAGCAATTCGGCACTGACGAGCATCCTTTCGGGGCTGACCAACACCGCGAACTCGTCGTCGTCGACATCCACCTCGGGCCCCTTGATCACCACGGGCCAGATCAATGTCAGCCAGTTGGTTGGCGAACTCATGCTGGTCAATTCACAGCCGCTGGTCCGCCTGCAGAGCCAGGAGGCCGGCGTGAAGTCGACGCTGAGCGCCTACGGTCAGGAGCAGAGTGCCCTGTCGTCCCTGCAGACTGCGGCCAACGCGCTGGCTTTGCCGTCGGCGTTCCAGGCGGCCAGCGCCACGGTTACCGGCAGCGGCCTTTCCGCGTCGATCACCGGTACACCGGCAAGCGCAAACTACCAGGTCAACGTGAGCAGCCTTGCCCAGTCCCAGTCGATCGCCTCGGCACCCGTTGCCGATCCTACCGCGGTGATCGGTACCGGCACCCTGACCATCCAGGCCGGCGCCTGGAACACGGGCAATTCCGCATTTACCGCGTCGACGGCGGCGCCGATCACGGTCACGATCGACTCGACCAACGACAGCCTGAACGGCATCGCCTCGGCAATCAATTCGGCAGCCAACGGCACCGTCAATGCCTCGGTGGTCACCGATGCCAGCGGCAGCCGGCTCGTACTCAGTTCGGCCAATACCGGAACGGCCAACGGATTTTCGGTGACGGCCGGCGGCGCGCTCGCGCAGTTCAATTACACGGCGGGCGCCACCACGATGGCCACTTCGCAAAGTGCCGCCAATGCCAGCTTCAGCGTAAACGGCCTCGCGCTCACCTCGGCGACCAATGCGGTTTCGTCGGTGATCAGCGGTGTCACGCTCAACCTCACCCAGCCCAATTCGGCCGCGCAGATCCAGGTAGGCACCGACCCCAAGGCGGTCACCAGTTCGGTGAGCAGCTTTATCTCGGCCTACAACGCGTTCATCACGCTCACCAACCAGCTGACAAGCTTTGACGCGACCAATAACACGGCTTCCGTTCTCACGGGAGATTCGCCCACGCGCAACATGGTCAGCACGCTGCAGTCGGTGCTGGGCAGCCAGTGGCAGACCACCGGCTCCGGACCCTCCTATCTTGCGCAGATTGGCGTTTCGGTCAACACCGACGGAACGCTAGCCCTCGACTCGACGCAATTCCAGTCGGCCCTCGCCGCCAACCCCTCGGGTGTCGCGGCCATGTTCACCACGGCCACCGGAACGGGGTCGGCGCAGGGCTTTGCCGTGCAGGTCGCCAACACGGCCCAGCAGCTGGAATCCTCGAGCGGACCGCTCGGCTCGGCCCAGGCCAACCTGCAGGCGCAGATCGTCTACATGAACAACCAGCAGACCAGCATGCAGGCCTCGCTGAACCAGACCCAGGCGGCGCTGACACAGCAGTACAGCGCGCTCAATGCCGAGATTTCCCAGGCGCAGGCCGAGCAGGCCTCGCTGACCAATCAACTGGCGGCGCTGCCCGGTTGAGCGCGGCTAAGCACCGTCTTTACCCCCCTGACCTTGCTCAATCTCCCGCGCGCAGTGCCGATACTCTTCTGGAGTTGGTTGCAACAGTCGGGAGACAACTTTGAGCGGTTTTGGTGCTAAGGCATACAGCAAGATCGGATTGGAAACGGACGTCATCTCCGGTGAACCGCACCGGCTGATCATGATGCTCTTTGATGGCGCGCTGCTCTGCATACAAAAGAGCAGGAGTCATCTGGCGGCCAGGCGGATTGCGGAAAAGTGCCAGGCCTTGAGCACGGCGATCGAGATCGTCGACATGGGCCTGCTTGCCAGCGTCGACCCCCGGCACGATCCCGAATTCGCAAACCGCCTGATCAGCCTGTACCGCTATGTGACGATGCGCCTGCTGCAGGCCAATGTCCGCAATGACGGCAAGGCGCTGGACGAGGCGGAGAAGATACTCCGCGACCTGCGCGGCGCCTGGCTGCAGATCGGGCCTCCGAAAGCGGCACCAGGGGTGTCCATCGCCAAGGCCGGCAGCCCGGGTGCGCCGGCGGCAGCCTCCCCCGCGCTGCGGGCGCTCGGCGCCTACCAGGCCTAGCCCGCAATCGATATCGAAATTTTCGGAGCAATGCAGCAATGCCTGGAAAATCGTTCGATCCGGCAACGGAGCGGCGCAACACGCCATCGTGCGGCCTTATCAATCATTACGAGGATATCGCCAGTGCCAGTCGCAGCATGCTGGTTGCAGCACATCGCGGCGACTGGGCCGAGGTGGCGCAGATCGAGCGCCGGTGCCGCGACCTGATTGCCGCGCTCAAAATCGCCGCGGCAACCGATACACTCAGTGAAAATGAGAAATTGCGCCGTATGATCCTGCTGCGGACCATACTCAAGGACGATGCGCAGATTCGCCTGCGCGCCGAACCCTGGTTGCGCGACCTGGAAAGTTTCCTGGCCGTATCGCGTCGTACGGAAAAATACGGCCCCTGAGCGGAGGCGCGTGGCGTGGCGATCGAGATTCCCAGCCTTACCGCCGATCGCCTGCCCCATCCCGAATGGGGAACGGCACCGTCTGCCGGGCGTTTCCTGCTGCCGGCGGGGAGGCTGCTGGCCGCGCTCGACAGTACCGGCGCTCCCGCCGTCGTGCTCGCGGGCCTCAGGGCCGTGGCCGCCGCGGGCGGCAGCGTTCAACTGCTGCTTGCGCCGGACCGCGGCTTGGTCCAGATCCTACTGGATGGCCGAAGAATCCCGCTGACCGGTGCCGCGCGGGACGCCGTCCTCATCCTGCTCGGCGAAACCGCCGGATCCGGCGCACCGGAAGTCTTTGCGGCGCACGCTGCCGGCACGGTTGATCCCATCCTGGCGGCGCGGGTTGCGGCGGTGGATGCGCAGGTACGGGAGGCGCGTGCTCACGCCGGCGCCGTCTCCGCTGGTGAGGTCCAGGCCGCCGAACCGGCGAGCGCCCAGCGCATTGCCGCGCCCCTGATGAACGGGCCTGATGCCGCGCAGGCGAGCCGGGCGCTTGCGCAGGCTGTGGATTCGAGCGGCCTGTTTCTCGAGGCCCACGTCGCGCAATGGCTACGACGCGAACGGTCCCTGGGACAGCTGCAGGATGAAGTGCGCGGCCTGCCGCCGGTCCTTGGCGGCGCGAGCGCCGCCGCATCGGAAAGCCGCGCCAATGCCCAGCTCGACGCGCAGCACAACCAGGCCGTGCGCCTGCAGGCCTTAGCCTGGCCCGGGCAGCCCATGGATCTTGTAATAACCCGCGATCCGGAACGACAGACCGGGGCCCCGGGCGCCCAGGAAGATGGCGGTCTTTTCCAGGCCACGCTGAGCCTGCACCTGCCCCGCCTGGGGATGCTGCGTGCCCGGATCCGATTGCTCCACGACACGGTCGGATTGCAACTGGCCGCGGAGCAGACCGCGCTCCTGGCGCCGGCGCTGCAGGAACTCGCCACGGCGCTTTTGGGCCGCGGACTCGCCCTGGCAGCGATCGAACTGGCCCCCGCCGATGCGGCGCCGCGGGTACTGCAGGCGCTGCCATGACCGATTCCCGCCCGGACCGCCTGCCGCGCGCGGTCGCGCTCTCGTACGATGAGAACGATGCGGCTGGCGCGCTCGCCCCGCGGGTGGTGGCATCCGGCCAGGGAGCGATCGCCGAGGCGATAATCGCGCGGGCGCGCGAGTTCGGTATTCCCGTGCACGAGTCGCGTGAACTGGTGGCGGCGCTCATGCTCTTCGACCTCGACCAGCGTATTCCCCCGGCGCTCTATTTGGCCGTCGCCGAGGTGCTTGCCTGGGCCTACCGGCTTGAACACGGCCTGGCCCCGGCCTTGAAGCCCAACGCGGAGCGGATGCACGATGCGGTGGCGGCAGCAATCGACCAGCGACCCTGAGCGGGTTTCATCGCCGTGATCTGCCTCACGGTCATCGCCCGCAACGAAGCGCGTTGCCTCGCACGCTGCCTGCAAAGTGCCGCGCCTTATGTCGACGAAATGCTCGTGGTCGATACCGGCTCCACCGACGATACGCGCCGGATCGCGGTCGCGTGCGGCGCGCGCTTGGCCGAATTTGCCTGGATCGACGACTTCTCGGCAGCCCGCAATTACGCACTGGCGCAGACCAATGCACCGTGGCGCCTGGTGCTCGACGCCGACGAATGGATAGAGGAGGGCGGCGCTTGCCTGCGTCAGGCGCTGCCTGCGGATGCCTCGGTGCGGGCACCGGAAGGCACGCCAGACCGGGCGCTGTTTGTCGGCGAAATCAACATTCGCAGCGCCTTCGATGATGGCGGCACGGTGCGATTCGCCCCGAGCTGGATTGCGCGTTTCCTGCCCAAAGGATTGCAATTTGCGGGTCGAATCCACGAGCAGGTCGCGCACCGCCTGCCGGTGCGCCGCCTGCCCTTGATCATCGGCCATGACGGCTACCGGCGCCAGCAGCAGGAAATCAAGGGCGATCGCAACGAACGCCTGCTGCGCCAGCAGTTGCTGGGGCAACCCGGCAATGCCTACCTGCACTATCAGCTCGGCAAGGACCTGCAGGTGCGCGACCGCCATGCCGAGGCCATCGGCGAATATTGCAGCGCGCGCGACCGGGTTGGCTGGCCAACGGATGCTGCCCCGGTTGCAACTGCCCTGCAGGCACAGCATCCCTGGCTGCACGACCTGGTCGTGCGGGAGCTCTATTGCCTGAAGAAGTCGGGTGACCTGGCCGCCGCGCTCCTTTACGCGCAGAGCCAGGCGCCCTGGTGGCAGCATTCGCCGGATTTCCATTTTGCGCTGGGCGATGTCCTGCTCGATTGCGCCATGGCCGAGCCACGGCGCGCTGCCGAGCTATTGCCGATGATCGAGGCAAGCTGGATGCGCTGCATTGCGCTGGGCGAAACGCCCGGCGTGGAAGGTGCTGTCGAGGGCCGCGGCAGCTATCTTGCCGCCCATAACCTTGCTGTCATGCACGAGCAGCTGGGCAATGCCGATAAGGCGGAGTACTTCCGCGCGATCGGGCGCAATCGGCCATAGCAGGCCAGGTCACCGCCGGCAATGGGTTGCGCCGGCCCGCGGCGTGCGCCGGAGCTGCGCAACGGCGGGCCGCGCCCCTTTGATGGATGCCAGCCCGCAGGTGCCCTCCCAAGCGGCGAAGTAGGACCCTTGCTGCACCCTTATTGCGCGAACCGGTGAATCCTCACCACCTAAACTTTGCGCTCATGCAACCGATAGGTGCCCCGCGATGACCTCCCGTGCCCGGCGCGTAGTCCACCTTTGCGTAGTCCAGCCGGTGGGGTATGTCCACTCCATGGGGCTGCTAGATGCCGCCCTGTATTTCCAGTATCAGTTCCGCCGACTCGGCGCGGAAGTGACGATCGCCAAGAACCGCCTGCGGCACGACGCCCCGAACCTGATATTTGGCGCCCATCTCGGATTCGATCCGGCCATCCAAAAGACGTTTTGCTGTGTCTTCGTGAACCTGGAGCAATTGGGCTCCGGGGGCAGTCGCATGCCGCCGGCGTACCTGGAGCTGTTGCGCACGTCGCACGTAATCGACTACGACGCCGCCAATGTCGGCGCATTTACCCGGAACGCGGCGGATGTGCCGCTCATCAGCTTTGGATATGCGCCTTACCTGGCGGCAACGGAGGAAACCGCGCCGCTGGACCAGCGGCCGTTCGACCTGCTCTTCTTCGGTTCGATGAATCCGCGTCGTCAGCAGATCATCGAACGCATTGAGCGAACCGGACGGACCGTAGTGTTGTTCGATGCACCCGTATACGGGCCGGAGCGCGATGCCTTCATAGTTCGGTCGCGCGCGGTGCTCAATTGCCATCATTACGATAGTGCGGTCTTTGAGCAGGTTCGCGCGTTCCAGGTGCTTTCCCTGGGTACGCCGCTGGTTTCCGAGCTTACCGATCGCACGCATCCCGGCAGCGCCTACGAAGCTACGGTCAACTGGTTCAATGATGAGTCGCTCGAACGCTTCTTCACCACCGAATACCCCAGCGGCGCGTTTTCGCTTCGCGCCGAGGCCCAGCTGCTGGAATTCCGAAGCGCAGACCCAAAGGAAAGTTACACGCGCACCCTTGATTTCGCCCTGGCAGCGTATGCCACGGCGAAAAGCATCGCGCAGGCGCCAACGTGCCCGCAAAACCGGCTGCACATCGGTTCGGGTAAAGACTACCGCACTGGGTGGCTGAATGTGGATGTCCAGGCGAACGCCCAACCCGACATCGTCGCCGACCTGAGCCTGCCGCATACATGGCCGGCAAACTATCCTTCCGCATTCTGGGGAACGGTTCAGTTGAACGCGGGTGGAACCGATCTGATCTATGCCAATAATGTACTGGAGCACATCTCGGATTTGGCAACTTTCATGAGCAACTGCCTTGCTCTCCTTCGTGACGGCGGGCAGATGGTTATCGAGGTTCCCTACGAAAAGAGCCTCGGCGCGTGGCAAGATCCGACCCATGTCCGGGCGATGAACGAGAATTCGTGGCTCTACTACACCGACTGGTTCTGGTACCTGGGCTGGTTCGAACACCGCTTCATCCTGCGTGACCTCAAGTGGCTCGATGGCCAGCTCGTTCCGTGTAACAAGGCGACGGCGGAGTTCATGACGGTTACGCTGGAAAAGCGGGCCACCACGGTCGCCGAGCGAATGACCGCGCGCACCATGCAGCCGGATTTCGGCGGCCTCCTCGACGCGGTTCAAGACCAGGGCCCTGCACCCGTCACGATCGAACGGGAATCCGCGGGAGGGCAGGACACGGCACCTCCTCCTGCGGTTGCGACGAGCGGCGCTCCGCGCTCCAGTGAAGCCGCATCCCCGCATTATCTCCGATCGGCTGCACCACGGGCTGTGGAACTACCGCAGGTTGCCGCTCCGGTAGTGCCGCAGTCTGCGACGAATTACTACGACGGCCTGAACGTGAAATTGCTGGCGGCGATTCCTGCCTGCGCGCGAAGGGTTCTCGAGCTCGGCTGTGCAAACGGGCTGCTCGGTCGTCGCTACAAGGAATTGAATCCGGCGTCGCAATGGTGGGGCGTGGACATCTCAGCCACGGCAACCGCAACAGCTGCCGCGCATCTGGACCGCGTTGTGACCCTGGACCTGGACAGTGGCGACCTGACGGCGCTCGACGAGGGCTTCGACGTCATCGTAATTGGGGATCTGCTTGAGCACCTTCGCGACCCCGCGCGCGTGCTCGACTGCATTCACCAGCGCAGCGCCCCGGGGGCGAAAATTGTCTGCTGCCTGCCCAACATGAGCCACGCGTCCGTAATTGAGCGCCTGGTTGCCGGGGACATCGGCTACGATGACGCCGGTCTCCTTGATCGTACGCACATGCGTTTCTTCTCGCAGGCGTCGGCATTCAAGACCTTCCTCGACGCCGGCTGGCTGCCCAACCTGCAGGATCAATATCGGGTGGAGCCGGCCGGCAATCGCTTCACGGCTGGACTGCTCGATGCTGCAGCGGCCCTCGGAATTCCACGCGAGACGGCCCAGCGGAACCTGGGCATGTACCAGATGATTGTCGTCTGTGAGAAATGGCGCGAACGGCCAGCTTGCGCTGCGACGGACGCGGTGCCGTTCTCGGTGATCGTCCCGGTGAATCGTCCCTGGCAGTTCGCCCTCAATATTGCCCGATCCCCCGGGCTGCGTGAGGTGCAGGCCGAGGTGATTTCCGTGGAAGGTGCGCCCAACGCGGCCGCCGCGTATGCGGCCGGTTGCGCCAGGGCGCGCCATGCTTGGCGCTTGTTCGTGCACCAGGATGTCTATTTCCCGATCGGAACCGGCCACGCAATTGCCCAGCAGCTTGGCGCGTTGGAACGTGTCGGTGCCCAGGGCAAACCCGTCGGCATGGCTGGCCTGCAGCCTGGCGAGGGAAACCGGGGAGTGCGATATGCCGGCATGGTCATAGACCGGACCACGTACTTCAGTCACGGACCCTCGTCCAACGCGGTGTCCATGGATGAATTGGCTGTTGCGCTGCATCGGGATTCGCGCCTCGAGATTGATCCGGAACTTGGTTGGCACCTTTGGGCGACCGACCTTTGCCTGCAGGCCCAGCGTCTGACGGGGCAATCGGTCGCCCAGATCCTCACGGTTCCGCTTTTCCACAACTCGGTCTGTACCTGGACGCTGCCCGACGCGCTCAGGGAAAGCGTTGACGCTTTGCTGGCGAAATACCCTGAGCTGGCTGAGATACCGACACTCTGCGGCACCCTGTCGCGCAGTTCGACACAACTCGCTTCAGCGTGATTGGCTATTTCCTTCATACGCAAGATTCGAATGAAAGCAAACCCATGTCGACCGCAAGTACGCTGACTTCTCTGAAAAACTACAAAACCGGAGCATGGGTCGCAGGCGAAACTGCGCGCGCTTACGATCGGAATACGTCGTCCCAGGTCGACTACTTGCACTTCGTAACAGGTGAGTTCATAAAAGAATTGACCCGGCGAGTACCGGTGGGCTCGTCCGTCCTGGATCTGGGATGCGGAACCGGCGTGCTGACGATCGCGCTGGCAGAACTGGACTACGCCGTAACTGGGGTCGACATAAGTTCTGCGATGCTGGACCAGATCCGCCCCAAGATTGCTGGACGCAACGTAACGCTGAAGCAAGGGGATGCCTTCAATCTGCCCTTTGAGAGCGCCAGTTTCGACGGTGCCATCACCCGGTGGGTCATTCCGCACTTTCGCGACTGGCCCCTGATCCTGAAGGAAGCCGGGCGGGTGTTGCGGCCTGGCGCGTTTCTGGTTTTTGATCACTGCAGCAGGGCCAATTACGAAGCGGCGGCTCGCCATCGTCCTATCGACTATGCAAATTTCGGCTGGAATCCGTATGCCAATGGCGATGACAATCTCTTTTACGCGGCGGCCTCGGTCGATGAGTTGCGACTGGCGGCGGACGTCGCCGGCCTAACTTTGATTGACATCGTTCCGCAGGGTTTTTTCCGCCAGAACGCACTGCTGGCAGCCTCGCTGGGCACGGAGTACTTCACCGCATTCAAGACGCTCTTCGAGCAGTGCTACGGCGACCCGGCGGTCAAGAACTTTGTCCAATGGTTCGACATGGCGGTGACGCGAAAGTTGCCGCTTGAAATGGTCAACGGTGTCGCGGTGGTGCTGCAAAAGCGCTGATAGCCGACCCTCTTCGCGGGCCAGGCCGCACGCGAGGCCTATCGGGTCCGCAGGTCCAGCAGCGGCCAGTCCAGCGGGGTCCCGGCGGCCATGTCGACTGCGGCACGGCTTCCCATCACCCGATCCAGATGTTTCGGGGCGAGGCCGTACCCGGGGCGGATCGCGCGAACGTTGGCGGGCGTCAGCGGCTCGCCGGCGCGAATATTGCAAACCGCGTAAAGCGAGCGACGGAACTGGAGCGACCCGGCCTCGGCTGCCGTCGCCCCGAAGCGCACGTGGCCCAGGGCCTGCCACGCCCGTTCGGTCTCGGCGCGCAGCGCCGAAAATTCTTCCGGCTCCAGCGAGAAGGCGCTGTCAACCCCTCCATCGGCGCGCCGCAGCGTAAAGTGCTTTTCAATGACGGTGCTGCCCAGCGCAACAGAGGCGACGGCGACGCCGCAACCCATGGTGTGGTCAGACAGTCCCACCTGGGTGCCGAAGATTTCGCGCATCACGGGAATAGTCCGGATATTCGTATTGCCCGCTGACGCCGGATACGTGCTCGTGCACTTCAACAGCACGATCTGCTCGCAGCCGGCCCGGCGTGCCGTGGCCACCGCCTCGTCGATCTCGGCGAGCGTGGCCATGCCCGTGGACACGATGAGCGGCTTGCCCGTGGCCGCGACACGGCGCAGGAGCGGCAAGTCCGTGCACTCGAAGGATGCAATTTTATAGGCGGGTACGTCCAGCCCTTCAAGGAAATCGACGGCTGTCTCGTCGAACGGTGTGCTGAAACAATGGATGCCGCGCTGCGCCGCGCGCTCCATGATCGGTTTGTGGAAAGACCAAGGCGTGGAAGCTTCGGCGTACAGTTCGTAAAGTTGGCGACCGGCCCACGGGCTGGCCTGATCCTCGATGACGAAGCCCGGTGCGCGCGAGTTCAACGTCATCGTGTCCGCCGTATACGTCTGCAATTTGATTGCGTCGGCGCCTGCGTCCGCCGCAGCATCGACGATGGCCAGCGCCCTATCCAGCGATTGGTTGTGGTTGCCCGACATTTCCGCAATCAGATAGGGGCGGACATGCGGGCCGATTTCGCGACCGCGAATCGAAATCATGCGTTCCTCACTTTCGCTCTATCCGTATGCGGTAGGTGTGGCCGCGAAGGCGGAAAAAAGCCGGGTAGCGATCGGGATCGGCAACGCGCAGGAGGTCGAAGCTCTCGGCGAGCGGGCGGCCGGGATCGATTTCACTATCCGCCGGAGTGCGCTTTCGGTAATAGGTTGGCGTGCCGACCTGAGGCCTGGGGCTCGAGTGCGCACAGTGTTCGAGTGCCCAATCCATCAGCGCGATCTCGGCGTCGAACACTGCTGCATTTATTTCCTCGTGGAGCGCCGCCGGGTCAATATGAACCTGCCGCTGCATCCAGATATCACCCGTGTCAAGCTCCGCCTTGACCGAGAGCAGGCTGACCGTCAGGTTCGTACGCCCTTCGAGAATTTGCCAGATATGTGGGGACATGCCGCGTCCCTCCGGAAGCGCACTCGCGTGAAGCACCAGAGCATGGCGAAAGCGCCCGAAAACGCTCTCGCCGATGATCTGCTGGCATGAAACCAGAAACAGGAAATCGCCATCGCCCAACTCACCCCGATCCCGCAGGATCTGCACGCGGGCGCGCGTAGCATTGCGCTCCGCCCATTGCGCCAGCGGTACATTTATGGGATGACGGGCATCAGTGCAAAGTATGCTGACTTCCATCATAGCGACACCACCGCATCTGCAACCCGCTTCGCTCCCTGCCCATCCACGACCCGTTGGGCAGCGGCGGACATGGACTCGCGCACATTCGCGCTGCGAATCAGCGGTTCCAGCGCTTGCGCTATATCAACCGACGTGGGCGGCTCGGCAAATACCGGGGCGGCGGCCCCGAGCTGCTTGAGCGAACCGAGCGACGGACGTTGGTTTGCGGCGGCGATGACGACAACCGTGGGCGCGCCTATGCAGCATCGCTCCCATGTCGCGCCGCCACCGGCACCAACTTGCAAATCATTCCGGGCAAAAAACCTGACAAGATCAGGCTGATCAATGTGAAGTGTCGTCGTCGGAGCCTCAGTGGAAACCCGTGCACGCAGTGCGGCCAGGTGCGGATTGTGGCGCGTCGTGACGATTTCTATCGAACCGGAAAACTTCAGGTTGTGGCGACAGGCATCCATGGCGACTTCCGTCAGATTCGCCTCGTCTGTGCCCCCCATGAAGATGCCAATGCCTTCCACCGACGGCCGCGGCACATAACGCGGTGCGTCCGCGTAGCTGGGTCCCAATAGTGCGAAGCGGGGTCCACCCAGAATTTTGGTTTTCGGACCGATATGCACTCCGTACTTGGCACGATGGTCACCGCAAAGATTTGGATCAACCAGCAGGTCGACGTCCAGCGCCCGATTCGCAATGTCGTCGATCGCTGCCAGCGGCTGCAGGCCTGCGCTCCGAACCATGCTATGCCACGCGGCGCTGAGGCCATAGTGGTCAACCACGATTCTTTCAGGCCTGAACGGAGCGGCATGATCCAGGAAGAGGGCCCCATCAGCTACTTCGCCGGGCGCCGCTCCCTGTCCGAGTCGCGTCACGTCGAAACCGTGTGCGCGAACGAGATCGCGAACGTCGACATCTACCTGCCATGTAAAAAAACGAACCACCGCCCTCAAATCCCTGAACGCATGGGCCAATGACAGGCACCGCCGGATGTGACCGAGCCCGATTCCCAGCGCTGCGTCTGCGCGTATTGCGACTTTCATAGGTCGGGACGTCCGCGTAACGTCTGGTAGAGAACCTCGGCTCGCTCCCAGTCCTCGGGCGTATCGATGTCAACCGCCCGATACCATGGCACGACGATCGTCCGCGCACGGCCATGGATCGGCGCGCCGTCAAGCCAGCAGCCAGCAGGGGCAACGTAGAACTGTCCCGCATCGTACCAAGCGGGCTCAAGGTCCTGAGTACGCATGTTTCCACATTCCGGATTGAACGGCGTGGTCGTACCTGCCGTATCCCTTCGCAAGGCGCGCTGTATTGCCGAGGGGAATGCGACAACGGGGAACACGTATTCGCCGCCGCCCTTTTTTGCCACGCAGAGTGCTTCGAGGAGGCAAGACGCAGCGAGCAGCGGCACGGTCGGGTAAATACATGCCACGACATCGTTCCGGGCAAGCTCCGCGCTACCGGCACGCAAGGCATGTGCGATGACGGGAACGGTTGGCGTGTAGTCATCCGCCAGTTCCGCCGGACGCAGGAAGGGCACTTCGGCTCCCTCTGCGCGGGCCACATCGGCGATTTCCGGATCATCCGTGGAGACGACGATGCGATCGAATTTTCCGGTGTCCCGTGCGGCCGCGATTGCGTAGGCGATCATCGGTCGACCGGCGAACTCCCGCAGGTTCTTGCGGGGAATGCGCTTGCTTCCACCGCGCGCGGGGACAATGGCGATCTTCATCGGCGATTCCTCCGGACTGCGGCAGGCTTCATGACAGGGCTGCCCGCAGGACCGAAGCGACATGTTCCTGCTGTAAGTGGGTCATTGCGGGAAACAGCGGAAGCGTCAAGGCGCGGCGGTAATACCGTTCGGCCGCAGGGAAATCCCCGGGCCGGAAACCAAGCTGGCGATAGTATGGCTGTGTATGGATGGGAATGTAGTGGACATTCGCACCCACGCCCGCCGATCGCAGTGACGCGAATACGGCCCCGCGGTTGCGGTTGGTACGCGCCTCGTCGATCTCCACTACGTACAAATGCCATGCCGATTCGCGATCGGGGCGCCGCGGAGCAAGGATGAGCGGCATTTCGCCCAATAGTGCGTCATAGCGATCCGCCAGCAGCCTGCGCCTTTCATGCTGGACGTCAAGCCGGCGCAATTGCGCGGTTCCCAAGGCGGCCTGAATGTCGGTGAGGCGGTAATTGAAGCCAAGCGACATTTGCTCGTAGTACCAAGGACCGTCCGGAGCGCGCTCCATTTCCCCGGGATCGCGGGTTACGCCGTGCGAGCGCAGCAGCCGGACGCGCCGGGCAATCTCGCTGTCGCGGGTCGACACAAGCCCCCCCTCCCCGGTCGTGACGATCTTCACCGCGTGAAAGCTGAATACCGATGCATCCGCATATTGGCTGCCGACCGGGCGACCACGATAGCTCGCCCCCGTCGCGTGCGAGGCGTCCTCGAGGATCCGGAAGCGGTAGGCATCGGCCAGTTCGCGCATTTCGGATAGGTCACAGGGCAGGCCGGCAAAATGCACCGGTATGAGCACATGCGGCAGCGTGCCCGTCCGCGCAGCCTGCTGGAGCTTTTCCTTCAGCGACGCGACGCAAAGGTTCCGGGTGGTCGGGTCGATGTCGACGAAGTCCACGATCGCACCGCAGTACAAGGCGCAGTTGGCGGACGCGACGAAGCTGATCGGACTGGTCCATACCCGGCTTCCGGGACCGACGCCCAGCGCAAGGCAGGCCAGGTGCAATGCGGCGGTCGCGTTGCAGACCGCGATGGCATGGGGAACGTCGTGAAGCGCCGCGAATGCCGATTCAAATTGCGCCCCGGCCGGACCCTGGGTAAGAAAGGCCGACCGCATGACCGCCTGCACGGCATCGAGGTCGGTCTCGTCGATGTCCTGTTGACTGTAGGGAATCACGGGCGCTCAGCCGGCCTGGCGTCGATCCGCGCGCCGCCTTTTCTGGATTCGCCGATCCGGGCAGTGTTCCGAGATAAGGCGCTGCAGTTCGGCGACGCTGAGGAAGTGTGGATTGGCCCCGCTGTCGTAGCAGAACGCGGGCGGGACCATGCGAGCGTCCTGGTGCCGCAGGTAATCGCTGAGCCATTGCGGATCCGACGGCGGCAGGATGGCGTAATAGGACCCCAGGTCCACGGTGTTCGGAGCGTCGCTTGACGTGATCATTTCCTCGTGGATCTTTTCCCCCGGTCGGATGCCGACAATGCGCTGCTCGCATTGGGGATCTATGGCGCTTGCGAGGTCGGTTATGCGATACGACGGCAGCTTGGGCACCAGGATTTCCCCGCCGCGCGCGTTCCCCAGGGACCACAGCACCATGTCGACACCCTGCTGCAGGGTGATGTTGAATCGGGTCATCTTCGGATCCGTGATCGGGAAGACGCCCGACTCGCGGCATTCGAAGAAGAACGGTATTACCGAGCCGCGGCTTCCCATCACATTGCCGTATCGCACGACGCTGAAGCGCAGGTCGCGGCTGCCCTTCATGTTGTTGGCCGCGACGAACAGCTTGTCCGAGCACAACTTGGTTGCGCCGTACAGGTTGATCGGTGCAGCTGCCTTGTCGGTGGACAGGGCCACGACGCGCTTGACCTGGGTGTCAAGGCAGGACTCGATGACGTTCTGCGCGCCCAGCACGTTGGTCTTGATGCATTCGAACGGGTTGTACTCGGCCGTGGGTACCTGCTTGAGCGCTGCGGCATGGATGACGATGTCGATACCTTCAAGAGCGCGGGTCAGCCGTGGCTGGTCCCGGACGTCGCCGATGAAAAAGCGCAGTCCCTTGTGCCCGCAGCCGGCGAACTCCTGCGCCATTTCATATTGCTTGAGTTCATCACGGGAATAGACGACCAGCCGCCGGATGTCGGGGTGCCGCTTGAGCACCGTCCGCACGAACATCCGGCCGAACGATCCCGTGCCCCCGGTGACGAGGATGGACAGGTCCTTAAGCAACATGGGCAATCCTTGCATCGGCCATCTCTGGAGGTTTCTCGCGTTCCGCTTCGGGTGCGGTAAACAAGCGCGCGCTTCCCGATTGCAGCCGCGCCCGAAATTCCCTTTGCTGATCGGCAACGCGCCGGCGATACGCCGCAGCGCTGCCCAGGACGGATTCCACCAGCGTCAGGCTCTGGTCACCGGGCAGCGCCGGTATGGTGCCATCGGCCACGATGGCGGGCGTCGCGGAGTAGTCGCTGGGCCATTGCTGCTCGTTGGTGTTGATGACATAGCCACCGGCCTCGAGGAATCGAATGCAGGCTGTCGTCGGTTCGCCATAGCTCACGCACAAGTCTGCATGCTTGGCCACCTCGTCTATCGGCACGCGCGACACGACATCCAGGTGTTCGCGGGGAATGCCCAACAGCCCTGAAACGACGGATGGCGAGCCGCTTCCCGGCTTGATCCGGACCAGCAATTCAACCCCGACGTCTGCACACAGCTGCGCCAGCGTCTTGTGGAAATCCGCCATTGCGAAGAAATCGATATAAGACAGACCCTCGCTGCACATCGTGTTGAGCAGCAGGCAGGCGACACGAACACGCTCCCTTGTCATTGGCGCCGCCGCGCCGAAATCGACGCTCCGCATCGCAACCCGCTGGTTCAGGATGCTGCGGACCGGCGTCCTGTAGCCGTTGCGCTCGACGGCGGTGACATTGCGCACGTGCGGCAGGCAACTCGTCGGATAGGACGAGTGGGGCAGCACGGTGATGCGCGAGCCAAGTGCCGCCGCAACCGAGAACAGCGGTCCGTTGTTCCCGGCATCCTGGTCGGCAAGCACGAAGTCCGGCCGCCGCCCTTGCAGGGCCCGGCGCAACCCCAGGAAATTGAGCGCCTGAACGCGACTGCGGCCAGCCAGGTGTGCGGTCTGTACTCGGCGGGCGATCGCGCTGATGGGCAGTGCGGCGAAATGGCGGTCCAGGATCCCGCGCGCCCGCTCCGCATAGGTGGCCGCGGCGCTTGCGTCTTCCGGATAGCGTTGTTCGGCTGCGGCTCTTCGTATCAACAGCGGCGGTGCCGTCCGGCGGACGGGAATGTCCCACATGACGCTGGGCAGGTCGACGTTGGTGGGGAAGCGCTCGGTGATTTCGGCGATGAAACGGTTGCCATCGGCGTAGCACGTCGGAATGTGGGTGATGGCCTCGGCCCGGCAGGCCGCATCCCGGATCCGCTCGGAATCGAAGCACGCATCCAGGGTCTCGACCCAATTGCGCGTCGTATCGTAGTTGCCGACCACCGGCCATTGGCTGCGGCCGGCCGCGAACAGCTCCGTAGTCAGGAACGAATCAAAGTAGTACACCTGCGGGCGAGTGGGGCGCAACAGGCCGATGGTCTGCCCGGCAAATGCGTCGCTGCAGATGTCCCCGAGATTGCGCGCCACCATCGCCCTGATCAGGAAAAGCCGCAGCAGGGCGTGGTCCCAGCCCTGGAATGTGCCCTCGCCGAACAGGCGTTCGCGCTCGCGCGTCAGTTCGATGTCGATTGCCACCGCGAGCGACCAGGCTTCACTGGTTACCCTTGCCTGGAAGGACGATCCCACATCCAGCCGCCGGAATTGGAACAACCGCGAATCGAGGCCGCCGGCCAGGGCGTCTTCCATCACGCCCGGATCAATGAATATTTTCTTTATCGGCTCGAACGCGCTCGCGTTTGCGCAAAAATGCGCGATGTCGCTGCGTTGAAGTAGCAAAAGGGCATCGATATTCACGGCGTGGCACCCACCCCAAGCTTGCCGCTGTCGCCCGCTTTCCAGACACCGCGTTGTACCTGTCGCCGCGTTACGCTGCAATCGGCCATGTCATCGGTTCCGCGGGATTCCTCGGCGCCGGGACGGATTGCCTCGGCATGTTCAGGGAAATCTTAAGTAGCGTGCGGCCGCGACAGTGCGGCAATAACGCGGTGGAACCCGTGGCTTTTCCCGGCCGGGTCGCGGGAGTTCTCAGCGAGCCGAAGCAGGATCGGCCGCAATGGCGGGAAGGTGCTCGGGCGGCAGGCCCCGGTCGGCCCGCTCGACCATCCGCGTGATCAGGTCGCCAAACCCGCGGGCGTATCGCGCACTGTCGAAAAGCGCGCAACGCTCGCGCTGTTCGGCCAGGCGGCTGCGCAGCGATGCCAGTCGCTGGCGGTCGGCCGCCAGATCGAGCGCGATGCGCTCGTAACCGTCCAGGTCGGCGGCAACCAGTTCCGGCATCCCGGCTGCGCACAGCAGACTGGCGGCCACGCGCGAAGCGAAGGTCTCGCCGGCCACGGTCAACAGCGGCAGGCCGGCCCAGAGCGCGTCGCTGGCGGTGGTATGCGCGTTCACGGGAAGCGTATCCAGGAACAGGTCTGCATGGCGCATGCGCCCCAGGTGTTGCGCCAGCGGAACGGGTCCGGCCCATACCAGGCGGGTCTCGTCGATGCCGCGCAGCCTTGCTTCAGCGAGCAGATTGATTCTTGCCTGGGGATTGGCAACGTAGAGCCAGAGCACGGCGTCGTCGATCTGCCGCAGCAGGGAACACCAGCGGTCGAAGACGGCAGCGGTAATCTTGTAGTTGGCATTGAAACAGCAAAGCACGAAGCCGGCTTGCGGAAGTCCCATATCGGCGCGGGTGCCCGATACCGCTACGGGACGCTGCTGGTCATTGGGTTGATAGCAGTCGGGCATCTGCGCGATCTTTTCGGCGTAGCCGTCTGCGTGCGCAAGCGGCGAGACGACGCGATCGCCGATGACGTAGTCGTAGTGCGCCGAACCCAGCGTGCCGGGGAAACCCAGGAAATTGACCTGGATCGGAGCGGCACGGTAGGCAAAGATGTCGTTGCGGGAAAACAGCGTGTAGCCCTTGAGATCGATCAGCACATCGATCTCGTCGCAGCGGATCTGGCTGGCGAGCGCCGCGCTGGCCATCTGCTGCACGTCCCTAAAGCGCCCGCCGAACGCCGTTGCAATGCGCCGTCGCATGGGCGAACCGTCGTCTTTCCCGTAGGAATACGCGTAAAACCGGAGCCGAGCCGCATCCTGCTGCTCGAACAGTTCGGCGATCAGGTAGGCCGTAGCGTGCTCATGGAAGTCGCTGGACACGAAACCGACGCGAATTTTGTCGCCGGGCCTGCGCGGAGCGCGCGCCGGCAGGGGCGCAATGCCGGCAAACATCCGGTCGGCGCGTGCGCGCGCGGCGGCGAGCTGGCGCTGGCGCGGCCAGGGAAAATTCAGGCAGTAAAAAGGGTCGGGCTGGCCTTCCCCGCGGACGACCTGCTGGTCCAAGGCGGCAAGGTCCGCCGGAATCCGCGCCCAGCTGCAGGCCTCAAGGGAGGTGAAGACGATGGCGGTCGACATCTCCACCGGCGATCGGCCAATGGCCAGCGCGTTGCGGAAGCTCTCGCGTGCCTCCTCGGGCATCTTCATCAACTGGAAGACGTTTCCCAGCCAGGCGTAGGCGGCCGCGCAGCGCATGTCGCGACGCAGGGCACCGAGAAGAGCCGCCACGGCGCCGTCGTAGCGGCCCAGTCGCGCCAGCGCCGTGCCCAGGCGCAGGTGCAGGTCCGGATTGGCGATCGCGTTCATGTCGACCGATTCGAACAATTCAACCAGTTCGCTCAGCCGGCCGGTGTGTTCCAGGCATTGCGCGGCCAGCTCGAGGCCCAGCTCCGAACGCGCATCCAGGGCCACGGCGCGGCAGGCCGCCTCGGCGGCGGCTTCATGCGCGCCACGCTGCAGGCGCGCATGGGCCAGATTCAGCCATGGTACGGGGTCGTCGGGCAGTTCACCCGTCAGCGCGGCAAAATCGGCCTCCGCGTCGATCCAGCGGCCAGCTGCGGCGTGCTCGCGGCCACGCTGGAAGAGCGCTTCGGCAGCCGCGGCACGATCGCGCCGCGGGGTCCGATCCCGTGCCCGGCGCGCCAAGGCCGCGTCGGTGCCATTCACGGCGTTGCCGCTGCGGGCAGATGTCCGGGCGCCTCGCCGCGCACCCAGGCCGCCACCATCTTGGCGTACAAGGCCTCCAGGTCGCGGGTGTGGGACTCGCTGTCGAACAGGGGACAATGGTCGCGATTGGCGGCGAGGCGCTCGCGGATGGCGCGCAGTCGCGCAGGATCGCGGGCCAGTTCAAGTGCCAGCTGCTCGTAGGCGTCCCCGTCGGGCATGACCAGTTCCGCCAGGCCGGCGGCGTGCAGGACGCTGCTCGCGACGCGCGCAACGAGGCTGTCGCCGGCGGTGGTGACCATGGGTACGCCGGCCCAGAGCGCATCGCTGGCCGTGGTGTGCGCATTCACGGGCAGGGTGTCCAGAACGAGGTCGGCCAGCTGGAGACGGCCCAGGTGGTCTGCCAGGTCGACATGCGGCGCCCAGACGATGCGTTCCGGCGCGATACCGCGCAGCTGTGCTTCGCGCAGCAGGTTGGGCCGCGCCTGGTCGTTGGCCTGGTACAGCCACAGCACGCTGCCCTCGACCTGCCGCAACAGGCGGCACCAGCGGTCGAAAACGGGCTCCGTTATCTTGTAGCAGTTATTGAACGAACAAAAGACGAACCTGGTCTCCGGCAGGCCGCATTCGGCACGTGTCGGCCGGCGCCCGATGGGCCGGCGGCGGTCGTTGGGCTGGTAGCAATGCGGCAGCTGGGCTATCTTCTCGCTGTAGTCGGCGGCATGTTCCAGCGGGGTGATGATGCGGTCGCCGATGATGTATTCGTAGCAGGGGGCGCCCATGGTTCCCGGGTAACCCAGGTAGTTGACCTGGATGCGCGCGGGGTGCAGTGCGAAAACACCGATGCGCGTTCCGAGGGTGTAGCCCTTGAGGTCCACGAGGATGTCGATATCGTCGGCGCGAACGCGGTTGGCCAGCTCCCTGTCCGACAGCTTGCTCGCCTCCACATAGCCATCCCCCGCAGCGGCGATGATGCGCCTGCGGATATCGGACTGGTCGTCATGGCCGTAGGAATACAGGAACACGTCAAAGCGCGAGCGGTCGTGGCTTTCCAGCAGGTCGCCGATCAGATACGCAGTGGCGTGCCGGAAGACATCATTGGTCACGTACCCGATGCGCATCCGGGCCGCCGGATCGCGCGCGGCAGGCGGCGCCATCGGCACCATGTCCTTGCATCGCTCTGCCCAATAGGCGTAGCCGGCCGCCCGCTGCTGCGCGCGAGTCGATGGCATGGTGAGCAGGTGAAACGGCACCGGTTGCCCGTTCCCGGCAGCGAGCTGTTTTTGCAGACTGGCAAAATCCAGGCGAAAAAGGTCCCAGCGGCCGGCGTGCTGGGCGTGGTACGCCATGGCCGATGCCACCGCGGCACGGTTGTCCCCCAGCGCCGCTGCGGTCTGCAGGCACTCGCGCGCCTCCACGTGCAGGGACATGCGCTCGAAGACATTGGCCAGATTGACATGCGCAGGCACGAAGTCGGGCTTGCAGCCGATCGCCGTGAGATAGGCCTTGATCGCGTCCTGGTAGCGGTACAGCGCAGCCAGTGCGTCACCCAGCGCGAAGTGGGGGCTGGGATTGCGGACCTTGGAAAGATCCAATCGCTGGAGCATCTCGATCGTCTCTTCGTGCCGGTTGCCCGCCGCGAGGCACTGCGAGGCTATCGAGACGGCAACCTCCGAGGTGGGGTCGATCTGCGCGGCACGCCGCGCTGCATCGGCCGCATTGTCCAGGTCGCCCAGCTTGACCTTTGCGTGCGCCAGGTTGAGCCAGAAGACGGCGTCGTTGGGATTTTTCCGTGCGGCACTGGCAAAGGCATCGGCGGCCTGCGCCCACCGGTCCTGCTTGGACAGCGCCAGGCCGCGCAGGTAGTCGGCCTCGGCTTGGGGATGGCGATTCGCCGCCGGCATGACCGCCGGCTGGCGTTTTTCAGTGCGGATGGCGTGTGCGATGGACATGATGGGACACTGCCGACAAAGAAGCCAATGTAGATGGGCCGGTTTGCGGGCGGTTTCCGGAATAAGCGCGGGTTCGCGCGGCAGTTTTGGCGGACGCGCGGCGCGCCGGTCGTGGCCGCTGGCGCCGGTTGCGGGAATTGCCCCGCTTATGGGGTCGAAATCGGCGCGTGGGCCGCGGGCCGACTGTGGTGAACTTGGACCTACCGTGGCCAGTCAACCCGTCTGGCCGGTCCCCAACCCAACGACATGTCCGATTGAACGCCGGCCCACGCATGCAGCTGCACCCATTTCCCGAACCGGATGCACCCGAACTCGAGCATTACATGCTGTATTCGCGCGGCGAGATCGCGGCGATCCTGGGGCGCATGAGCCTCGAAAAGACCCTGGTAACGGTCTACACCGGCGGCGATGGCGAGTTTTCGGTGACGATGATCCTGTCGGTGGATCCGGAATTTGACGAGGTACTGCTCGACATGCCCGTCAGCCCCGAGGCGCAGGCGCGGCTGCTGTCCTCGCGCGACCTGGTCTTCGTGATCTTCTTCGAGAACGTCAAGGTCCAGTTCCGCGCCGGCCTGGCCAAGGCCACCACATTCGAGGGCAGGGCTGCGTTTCGCGTGCGCCTGCCGGGCGAGATGCTGCGCCTGCAGCGGCGCGAATACTTTCGCGTGCGCACGCCCGTCACGGGACGGGCGAGTTGCCTGGTGCCGGTTTCCAGCGGCAATGCCAAGTACGAATCCCTGCCACTGCTCAATATCAGCGTCGGCGGCCTGGCCGTTATGAGCTATCCGCAGAACTTCGAGTTGACGGTGGGCGAGATGGTCAGCAAGTGCTTCCTCGACCTGCCCGGCGTCGGCTCCGTTAATGTCGCCTTCCGTGTCGTCAACGTCTACGACGGCGAGGCCGGATCGGGCGCCCGGCGCTGCGGCTGTGAATTCGTCGACCTCACCAGCCAGGCGCGGACCATGGTCCAGCGCTACGTCAATCGTGTCGAGGCCGAGCAGCGCAAGGCGCTCGGAACGGCGAAGGCCGGCTGAGGGCTGCGCCCGGTCCCGGCATGCGCCGCGCGCAGCGCTGCCGGATGCGGGAGGGAAGCTGCCGGCCCGTGACGGGATGCTCAGGCCGGATCCAGGCCTTCGGTCTCCGACGAATACAGCGCATTCCACGCCAGCTCGTACTGGGCGCCGGTACCCATCCACGCGACCGTGCCGACGGCAAGCGCTGCCGTATAGATGGCGGCAATGCGCTCATCGGTGCGCTCGCGGCAGCGGATGCGGATGGCGGTCAGCAGGTGCAGGTGTCCGGCCGCGTAGCGGCGCTCGACGACTTTCATGCCGAAAGCAACGGGGAGCAGCGATTCGGGGAGTCCGGCTATGCCGCGTTCGCCATCCTGCTGGCGCTCGGACGTGTCCTCGAACCAGACAAAGAGGTCGCGCCCGTCGGCGGTCGCAAGCAGGCCAGTCGGGGTTCCCGCGACGCTGTTTCCCTGCGCCGGCATGGCGGCCGGCACGGGTTCGATCTCCACCGATCGGCCCAGCGACTCCAGGGGCCGGGTAGCGTCTTCTGCCAACTGCCGAAACAACATCATTTTGGTCATTGCAGCTTCCGTTGCGAATTGCGCCCGCAAAGTACGGGCTCTCCGTCCAATGGTTTCGGCGCCACGAGACGCAACTGAAGGCTGGGGGGTTAAAAATAGTTGATTCAGATCATCACTTGCACCGGCAATATTTTTGCTGCACAACCCTAAAGTACCCGGTACTCCTGCCGATATTCGTCCCTTTCCGCAAATGCCGCGGCCGAATAATCGAAGCGATCCCACAAATACGTGCGCGCAGTGCGTCGCATGCATTGAGCTTCGATGGCCGAATCCGATAGCGGGCAAGACCGCACCTTAGACCCTACCGCCAAGCGGTACGAGGACGCACGCAACGAAGGCCAGGTTCCACGCTCCCGGGATCTGGCGCACTTCTGCATCGTCGGCTCGTCCGTGGCCGTGCTGGCGATCGCGGGTCAGTCGATTGCCGACGCCAGCCGGGGCCTGCTCGTGCGGGGCCTGCAGTTCGACGCCATTGCCGCCACCGACCCCAGCCGCATGGCCGAACGCCTCGGCCAGCTCGTGGGCGGCGCGCTCGTTGCCGTCGCGCCCGTCTTCGCGGTCATGGTGATCGCGTCCATCGCATCCCCGCTGCTGATCGGCGGCTGGCTGTTCACGCCGGCGACCTTGCTGCCCAACCTGTCACGGCTCGACCCGGTTGCGGGCTTCCAGCGCCTGCTGTCCCTGCAATCACTGGTCGGCCTTGGCAAGACCATGATGCTGTCCATCCTGTTGGCGGTCGTGGGCGGGTTTTACGTTGTCGGCCACATGGAGCAGTTCGCGAACCTGGCATCGAATGCGCTCCCCGAGGCCCTGTCGCAGCTCTTCGGCCTGGTGTTGACCGCCTTCGCGCTGTTGACCGTGACGCTGGCGGCGATGGCGGCCATCGACGTCCCCTACCAGATCATCTCGTTTCGCAACCGCCTGAAGATGACGGTGCAGGAAGTGCGGCAGGAAGACCGCGACATGCAAGGGGACCCGCGCCTCAAGGCCCAGGTGCGCAAGGTGCAGCGCGAGATGGCACGCCGCCGCATGATGGCGGCCGTTCCCAAGGCCGACGTGATCGTCACCAACCCGACCCATTTTGCCGTCGCCCTCAAATACATGGACGACCGTCACCGTGCGCCGGTGGTGGTTGCCAAGGGCATGGACGCGGTGGCCGCCCGGATCCGCGAACTGGCCCGCGAGGCCGGCGTGCCGCAGCTCGAGGCGCCGCCGCTGGCGCGGGCGCTGTATCAGCACGTGGAACTGGGATCCGAGATACCAGCGGCCCTTTATACGGCTGTCGCCCAGGTCCTGGCCTACGTCTTCCAGCTGCGGCGCCACGCGCAAGGCCAGGGGCCGCGCCCGGTTGAACCCGGCGATATCGAAGTGCCCGAGGGCATGGACCCGCTCGCGCCGCTGGCGCGCGCCTGAAGCCCGGTATTCGGTCCAGCCACCTGATGCATAACCGCACGCCCCAGCACCGGAACCCGCCAGGAAACCCATGAACGCGATACTCAGCCACCCGCTCCTGCGCGCCCTGCCATGGCGCTCGCTGGCTGTGCCGCTCATCGTCTTCCTGATCCTGGCGATGATGATCCTGCCGCTGCCGGCGTTCGCACTGGACCTGTTGTTCACCTTCAATATTGCCCTGGCCCTCATCGTCCTGATGGTTTCGGCCTATACGAAGCGGCCGCTCGACTTTGCCGCGTTCCCGACAGTGCTGCTGCTCACCACCCTGATGCGGCTGTCGCTGAACGTGGCGTCGACCCGGGTGGTGCTGACCTCGGGCCATACGGGATCGGCGGCCGCCGGCAAGGTCATCGAGTCCTTCGGCCACTTCGTGATCGGCGGCAATTTCGCGGTCGGCCTGATCGTCTTCGCCATCCTGGTGGTGATCAACTTCATGGTGGTCACGAAGGGCGCCGGCCGCATCGCCGAAGTTGCAGCGCGCTTTACCCTCGATGCGATGCCCGGCAAGCAGATGGCCATCGATGCCGACATGAATGCCGGCCTGATCGACGAAAAGGAGGCCCGCCGCCGCCGAACGGACATCGCGCTCGAAGCCGATTTCTACGGCGCCATGGACGGCGCCAGCAAATTCGTGCGCGGCGATGCCGTTGCCGGCATCCTGGTCCTGTTCATCAACGTGATCGGCGGCTTTGCCATCGGCGTTCTCCAGCACGATCTCGATTTCGCCACGGCCATCGACAACTATGTGCTGCTCACCATCGGCGACGGCCTGGTCGCGCAGATACCCGCGCTGGTGATCTCGATTGCCGCCGGCCTGATCGTCTCGCGCGTCGGCAAGGACGAGAATGATGTCGGCACCCAGATCGTTACGCAGATGTTCGCCACGCCGCGCGCGCTGCTCATCACGGCCGCCATTCTCTTCCTGCTCGGCATCATCCCCGGAATGCCGACCATCGTCTTCCTGCTGCTGGCCGGCGCCTGCGGCTTTATCGCCTGGAAACTGATCGCCGGCACCGAACGCGAACGGCAGAACGCTGCCACGGCCGCCGCCGCTCCGGCGCCGCCCGCGCCGCTGGAGGCAAGCTGGGAAGACATCGTTCCGGTCGATGTCCTGGGACTGGAAGTCGGCTACCGGCTCATCCCCCTGGTCGACTCGGGTGCCGACGGCGAACTGCTCAAGCGCATCCGTGCGATCCGCAAGAAGTTCGCCCAGGAAATCGGCTTTCTGCCGCCGTCCATGCATATCCGCGACAACCTCGAGCTCAAGCCGAGCCAGTACCGGGTACTGCTCAAGGGCGTCGGTATCGGCGAAGGCGAGGCTTTCCCGGGACTGTGGCTGGCGATCAATCCGGGCGGCGTGACGCAGAGCATTCCCGGTACGCCGACCAAGGACCCGGCATTCGGCCTGCCGGCCGTCTGGATCGACGCCAAGCATCGCGAGTCTGCACAGGTCCTTGGCTACACGGTCGTCGACTGTGCCACGGTCGTCGCCACGCACATCAACCACCTGCTGCTCACGCATGCCGGGCAACTGCTCGGGCGCGCAGAGACCCAGGCCTTGGTCGATCACTTTGGCCGCCTGCAGCCCAAGCTGATGGACGACCTGGTACCCAAGCTCATTCCGCTGGCCACGCTGCAGAAGATCCTGGGCAACCTGCTCGAGGAAGGCGTGCACATCCGCGACATGCGCACCATTGTCGAGACGCTCACGGATGGCGCGACGCGTTCCACCGACGCGGCCGACCTTACTGCGTTGGTGCGTTCGGCGCTGCGCGCGTCGATCGCCCAGACGCTGTTTGGCGGCGCCCGCGAGCTGCCCGTGATCGCCCTGGACCAGGACCTGGAAAAGGTCCTCACCCAGTCGCTCGGCGGGCCGGGCGAAGCCGCCGCCTTCGAGCCCGGGCTGGTCGACCTGCTGCAGCGGGGCGCGGCGGCGGCGGCCAAGCGCCAGGAAGACGCCGGCCTTACCCCCACGCTGCTCGTGCCGGATCGGCTGCGGGTTCCGCTGGCACGGTTGCTCAAGCGCGCCGCACCGCGGCTGCGGGTCCTGGGCCACGCGGAAATTCCGGAAACCAGTTCGGTGCGTGTCAGCAACGTGCTGGGAGCAAGGGCCTAGGCCCGGCAGGGGCGCGCGTAGATGTCGTGAGAGCCGGCGTGGGTTCCGGCACGCTTAGCAGGTGGTTCGCGGCAACGGCTGCGGATTGATCAGGATTGAAGCAGGGAGATGAGCATGGGATTCAGACGATACGTTGCCCCCACCGCGCGCGAGGCGCTGGAGCGGATACGCAAGGAGCTGGGCGCGGACGCCGTCATCCTTTCCAACCGGCGCGCCGGCCCCAATCGCGTGGAGATCATCGCCGCGGCCCAGGGACAGATGGACGCACTGGTGGACGATTTCGTCCCGGCAGACGTGCCGGCGGCGCTGCTTGCGCCGGCGGTCCGCAAGCCCACTCGCCCTGCCAACGCTGCTCCTGGCGTGGCCCCGGCGCAGGCACGACGTACGGCTCCGGAGAGTTTCCAGGAATTCATCCGCCGCCAGTCTGCCGAGCCGGCCATTCGCAACGAAGGCCTGGACATGTATCGCCAGGTGGCCCGTGAAGTCGATGAACCGGCGCAAACCGTTACGCTGGCGCGCAACCCCGCCCTGCGTGCGCAAGCGCCGCGCACGGCGCCCACCGCCGTGCAGGTCATGACGCCGGCGCCGCTGGCGCCGCCCGGGCGCGCCCGGCAAAGCGCACTGGAGGAGCCGCCCCAGCCCGCCGTATTCCGTCGCCGCCCGTCGCGCATGGCCCCGATGGCCGAGACACCTGCGGCGATGGCGGCGGCCGCGGCAACCCTGCCGGTGCAGGCGGCGCCGCAAGCTGTCGCCGAGGCGCAACCCACCACCGCGGTGGCGCAGCCCATGCCCGTTGTGGCGCAACCCAACGCGGCCGTGGCGCAGCCCTTGCTGGCCGTGGCGCAACCCATTGCCTCCGTGCTGCAACCGGTCGCCGCCGTGGTGCAACCCGCCGTGGAGCCCGCTGTGACCGCGCAGCTGCCCGTTGCGCCGTTGCCACCCTCGGCGCAACAGCAGGCCATCGTGCCGGCCGCCGCGCCGCCGGCTGTGCCGGCGACTACGCCGGATCGCATGCCGGAAGCGCCGCTGCTGCAGGGGATAGCCGCCATTGCGCCGCTGCCCGATTCGCGGCTGATGGCTGAACTGCAGTCACTGCGCTCGACCTTGAACGACCGCATCAGCCGCCTGGAAGTGCGCCTTGCACAGGCAGAGCCGGCCGTGGCCGAAGCGGTTGCGGTCCCGGCGTCCGCTGCCGTTGGCGGCGCCGCTGCCGAGGCCGGCGTTTTGGCGGCCGCGCCCGCGGAGCGATCCGGCGAATCCCGGCAGACCCCGGTGCGCCGCCAGGTGATGACCCGCTTGATCATGTCCGGATTCTCCCCGCAGCTGTCGCGGCGTGTCGGCGATGCGGCGCCCGCCACGCTCGATCCCAAGGGCACCGACGCATGGCTCCAGCAGATCATCGGCCAGTATGTGCGTTGTCCCGGTGACGCCGACAATCCGCTGCTCACGCCGGGCGCCGTCGCCCTGGTGGGGCCCACCGGAGTGGGCAAGACCACCACCATCGCCAAGATCGCCGCCCGCTTTGTCGTACGCCACGGTGCCGCCGCACTCGCACTGGTGACACTGGATTCGTATCGCATGGGTGCCCACGAGCAACTGCGCGGATACGGCCGCATCCTGGGCGTTCCGGTACACACCGCCCATGACGCCGGCAGCCTGCGCGAATTGCTGGCCTCGCTCCATGGCCGCCGGCAGGTCCTCATCGATACCTGCGGCATGTCGCAGCGCGACCCGCGGCTGGGCGAGATGCTGGCGATGATCGAGGAGGTGCGGTTCGAGGACCGTCCGGTCAAGCGGGTCTTGCTGGTCAACGCCGCCTCGCACGCCGAGACGCTCGACGAGGTGGCCCGCGGCTGGCGCGTCGAAAGCGCCCATGGCGCCATCCTGACGAAGATCGACGAGGCGGCCCGCATCGGCGGCGCGCTCGATGCGCTGATGCGCTTCCAGACGCCGCTGCTGGGCCTGACCAACGGCCAGCGCGTGCCCGAGGACTGGCACCCGGGCAATCCGCCCCTGCTGGCGCACATCGCCCTCAAGCCCTTTGGCGCGGCATTTGCACTGGACAGCGACGAGCTGCAGGCGCTGGCCCGCACGGGAGCCTTCGTTGCCTGACGCCGTCGCGCATAGCGTTCCCCTGGCCGCAGCGGCGGACCAGGCCAGCGGACTGCGGCGCATGTTCGTGCCGGATTCGCCGCGCTGCACGCTGGTGCTGACGCCGGCGATGCGGTCCGGCGCGCAGGCGCAGGCGCTGGCGATGCGTGCACGCCAGCATGCCGCCCACGAGGGCCCCACGCTGGTCATCGATGCCGCCCGCACGCAGGTGGCGGTGGCGCTGGACATGAAGTTGCGCTTTGACCTGGAGCACCTGCTGGCCGGCGACTGCGGCGCCGCCGACGCCTGTGTTGCTGCCGGTGAATCCCTCTGGATACTGCCGGCCGCCCGCGCCCTGGACCGCGCGATGACGGATGAGCGGCACGCCCGCCGGGTGTCCGCGGCCATCGCCAGCCTGGCGCAGGACATGCAGCGCGTGCTGCTCGTGCTGCCGGCCGCGCGCGCCGCCTGGATCCGCAACCTGCCGGCCTCGATGCGCCAGCACGAAGCGCTCATTCCGGTGACCAATGGCGGCGAAACCAGCGCCGCGGTGCTTACCGCCGTGCGCCAGGGCATGGGTGAAGCGGAGATCGATACTTTTCACCTTCTTTTTCTGGGTATGGGGGAAGCCGCAGCCGGTAGGCTGTTGTCTGGGATGGCGGCAATGGCCCAGCGCCACTTTGGCGCGACGCTGCTTGCCGCGGGGCCGTTACCCGCCTTGCAGCCGTCGCCGGCCCGTGCCGAAGCAGGGCACCGACCCGTGGAGAGTGTGTTTTGAAGAACGACGCTTTCGTCTACAACGCGCGCGGCACGGTCGAGCGGCAGAAGGATTATGCGAAGCAATATGCGCCGCTGGTGCGGCGCATTGCGCACCAGATGATCGCGAAACTGCCTGCCAACGTTGAACTCGACGACATGATCCAGGCCGGCATGATCGGCCTGATGGACGCCGTCAACCGCTTCGAGGAATCGCAGGGCACGCAGTTCGAGGTGTATGCGGCCAGCCGCATCCGCGGCTCCATGCTCGACGAACTGCGCGCCGGCGACTGGCTGCCGCGTTCGGCCCGCAAGAGCCAGCGGGACATCGAAAACGCCATCCATCGCCTGGAGCAGCGCCTGCAGCGGGCGCCGCAGGAGGGCGAGATCGCCCAGGAACTGCAGATGTCGGTGCCCGAATACCAGGAACTTCTGGGTGACGCGCGCGGCGCCCAGCTGGTCTATTTCGACGACCTGGGCGGAGGCGTCGACGGCGATGATTACCTGGAGCGGCACGTCGCCCAGACCGGCGGCGAGCCGCTGGAGATCCTGCGCGACAAGCGCTTCCGCACCGCACTGGTGGCGGCCATCGAGGACCTTCCCGAGCGCGAGAAGCTCCTCATGAGCATGTATTACGAACAGGACCTGAACCTGCGGGAAATCGGCGCCGTGATGGGCGTCACCGAGTCGCGGGTGTGCCAGTTGCACAGCCAGGCCGTTTCACGGCTGCGCGCCAAACTCAAGAGCTGGTAGCGTGCGCTGGCGGGGCTGCCGGGCGATCGACCCGCCGTTGCGCCGGCCCGGGACCCGGCCGGTGTGCGCCGGGCGTTGCCTGCTGGCCTGCGGTGGTGCGGCACGTGCGGAATCGGGCCGGATCTCCGGCGATTGGATCCGGGTGCTTGGCGGGGACAATGCCTGTTGTGGTGTCGGCTGAACAATTCGATCGGCACGGGCGCGGACCGGGTCCGCGCTATGCCGTGACAGGAGCTGCGAAATGGGTGTGATGGAACGCTTGGATGCCGCGTCGCTGCACGCGAACGAATACCTGACCTTCCGGCTCGATACCGAGGAATACGGCATAGATATCCTCAAGGTGCAGGAGATCCGCGGGTACGAAACCGTGACCAAGATTGCCGGCGCCCCATCCTTCATAAAGGGCGTCATCAACCTGCGCGGCGTGATCGTGCCGATCATCGACCTGCGCATCAAGTTCAGCCTGGGCGAGGCGAAGTACGACGATTTTACGGTTGTCATCATCCTCAATCTCGCCGGCCGCATTGTTGGCGCGGTGGTCGATTCGGTGAGCGACGTGCTCGAACTCGACCCGGCGCAGATCAAGGCCGTTCCCGAATTCAAATCCATGATGGATGCCAATTACATAACCGGCCTGGGCAGCGTCGGCGATGGCGACGATGCCCGCATGCTCATACTGCTGGACATCGACCGGTTGATGTCGAACGAGGACATCGCAATGATCCACAAGGTTGCCGCCTGAGGAGCCGCCGGCAGCCGCAACCCGCATCCGCGGCACGCAGGAAAAACGACCATGCTCAACCGCATCTCCATATACAAGCGCCTGGTAGGCGCATTCGTGGTCATTGCGCTCATCGGCGCGGCTGCCGGATTCGTCGGCTATATGAGCACGTCGCGCATGAATACACGCGCGCAACTGACCTATGATCAGGATCTCACGGGCCTGAAGGTTACGGCGCGTGCCGAGAATGCCGTGGTTGCCTCGGGACGCGCCCTGGAAGCGGCAATCCTGGCCCCGGATGAGAAGACGCGCAATGACCTGCTGGCCGATGCCCGGCGCTATCACGAGGAAGCCCGCACCAACCTGGATCTGGCCGCGCCGCTGATCGACAATGAGCAGGGACGCGGGCTGCAGCAGGTGGCCGCCGCCGCGTTCCGGCAGTACGACGCGGCATTCGGCGACCTGGCCAAGGCCATTGAAACCAAGAAGGCCGGCGACAACGTGAACGCGTCAACACTGCTCTTCGGTCCCTTTGCCGATAGCGTCGTGCCGCTCACGACGGCCATCCACGGGATGCTTGAGTGGAAGGTCTCCAATTCGAAGGACAACGCCGATGAGACGCAGGCGACCTTCCGCTCCGCGGCGTCGGTCACCATCGCACTGACCATCGCCGGGATGTTGGTCGCCGTCGCGTTGGGCATCCATCTCGCCGGCTCCATCGTCAGGCCGCTGAACCGCGCCATCGCGGTGGCCGATGCGGTGGCGGCGGGCGACCTGACCACGGATATCCGGCCGGAGGGCGCCGACGAAGTCACCCGCCTGCAGCAGGCCCTCGAGGACATGGTCGTCAGCCTGCGCAAGGTGGTCAGCACCGTGCGCGTGGGCGTCGATTCGGTTGCCGTCGCATCGGGCCAGATCGCGTCCGGCAACCAGGATCTGTCCAACCGCACGGAACAGCAGGCGAGCAACCTCGAGCAGACGGCAGCGTCTATGGAGCAACTCTCGAGCACGGTCAAGCAGAACACCGAATCTGCCCGCCAGGCCAACCAGCTTGCCGCTGCCGCATCGGAAGTGGCCGGGCGCGGCGGCCAGGCGGTCGGGCAGGTGGTCGACACCATGGGGCAGATCCAGGACAGCAGCCGCAAGATCGCCGAGATCATCGGCGTCATCGATGGCATCGCCTTCCAGACGAACATTCTCGCGCTCAATGCCGCGGTCGAGGCGGCCCGGGCCGGCGAGCAGGGCCGGGGCTTTGCCGTAGTCGCGGGCGAAGTCCGCAACCTGGCCCAGCGCAGCGCCCAGGCGGCCCGCGAGATCAAGAGCCTGATCGCCGACTCTGTCGAGAAGGTGGAAAGCGGATCGCGGCAGGTCACGGAGGCCGGCAAGACCATGAAGGACCTGGTGACCCAGGTACGGCGCGTCACTGACCTGCTGGGCGAGATCGCATCGGCAACCCTCGAGCAGAACTCGGGAATCGGACTTGTGAACAACGCGGTCAACCAGCTCGACCAGATGACGCAGCAGAACGCGGCATTGGTCGAGCAAAGCGCCGCGGCTGCGTCCAGCCTTCGCGAACAGGCCGGCCAGCTTGCTCAAGCAGTCGCCATCTTCAAGCTGGGCCAGCAGGAATCGCGCAAGGTCATCGCCAAGGCGGTGGCGACATCGCGCGATCGGATTGCCGTCGTGCCCGCCAAGCCGCATTTGTCTGCGCCGCCACCTTCAGCCGGCGGCCCGCCGGCCGCCGCCCCGGCGCCGCCAGTGGCATCTGCCAGGGCTGTGCCCGCGCGCAAGCCCGCGGGTCCGGCCCGCTCGGGCCCGTCGGCGCCCGAGCCGCCCGCCGGCAAGACGGACGATTGGGAAGAGTTCTAGGGCCGCCTCGCCGCCAGCCCGCTGGCGGCGAAATGGTAAAGCACGCCCTGCGGGGCGTGTTTTCATTGGCAGGGCAGATAGTGAAGGGCCGGCGCGCACGCTGCCGTGGACCGCATTGCCGGCGCGCCGCGTGGCACGCGATTGCAGTGGAAAGTATGGGGCGGGGCCGGCGGGCCGCCCCGTCGCTCTCAGGCGCTGCGGCCGCTCGCGCCTACGGTTGCGGCAGCACTGACCGATCCGTCGGCGCCATAGAGCGCGCCCCGTCCCAGAGCCGATTGCAGGAACTGCAGACGTGCGCGATTGCCCGCGGCACGCGGCGCCAGTACCTGGGCATTGCGCTCGTTGAGCTTGCGGACACGCCGCAGCGACAGGCGCGCCTTGGCGCCGGCACGGGCGGGGTCGCCCTGGGGCGCGCCGACCGCCGCCGACGGCAGTGCAGCCAAGCGCTCCAGCAGCAGCTGCTTGCGCGCGAGCACCCCTTCGAGCCGCTCGAAGTCCTCGTCGAGCAGCGCGCTGTATTCATCCTCGAGGCACTGGACCAGCGCGTCCAGGGTGCCGGCGGCGTCGCCGGCCGGTCGTGTCGCGGCGGTCATGGTAGCAACGGCGGTACGAGGTGGCAGATTGAACGTCCGGGCGGGCGGCGCGTGCCGCGGCCGGCGTTCAGTTGCTGCTCGACTTGCGGCCCAGCGCCTCGGTGCTGGCCAGGAGCTTGTCGGCAACTGCGCCGGCATTGACCTGATAGCGTCCGGCTGCAATGGCAGAACTGATTTCGTTGACCTTGGCCGCGCTGAAGTCCGAAGGTGAGTACTGCGCCTCGAGCTGGCTCAGCCGCGTTGCGGCGTCTGTCGATGTCGACCCGGAACCCGCTGCCGAAGTCTGACGGCCGGTGCTCCCCGAGCGCGTGGGGCCCGCAGGTGCCAGCGGTTTTCCTGCCGGCGGGTTGTTTGTGATCTTCATCGCTACGACCTCCAGAAGCATTCATTCATTCTGCCATCGAATCGGTCTTTGGCGGGCAAACTTGAGCCCGACCATGCAATTTTCCGGGTTCTGAATGGGTGTCATCTGCACCAATGCCAACGCGCGCCCGGCAGCGTGCAACCGAGGGTACCGTGAATTGTGCAACGGTGCGACAAGGATCGCCGGCCATTAGAAGGCCACCTCGACGATACGGCCGCGCCGCGCCACGCCCGAAACCGTCCGCCCCGATTCGACGCGGACCCGTACGCTTTCACCGGCAGCGGCCGTTGACATGGCAACGCCATCGGTGCTGATCGCGAAACCGCTGCCGAAACCAACGAGCTTGACCGCGTCGCCCTGTCCCACGGCGGGCACTGCGCGCAATGCATTCAGGGGTATCGGCTGGCCCGGTTCGAGGCCGCGCGTGCAGATCCGATCCTCGAGCTGGGCGACGTCGACCACCACGCCGCCGGGTTCGCGCGTGACCTCGACCTCTTCCTGGCGCAGGGCGCTGGCCGATATCGTCTGCAGCGCCGGCAGCGACTGGGCGGCAACCAGGGCAGGACCATAGAGGCGCACGGTGACGGGAACGGAGATCGACCAGCCGGGACGCTGCCGGCAACGGTAACCGACGAAGCTGCGCCCCCAAAGGCGCCCGCCGGGCCGCAGGAAGACCTCGGTCTGCTCGCATGCGGCCAGCCGCAGCCGCGGATCGATCTCGCCGACGGTTATTTCCGCGCGCAGTCCCGGCTGGGACCGGGACACTTCGGCGGAGACGAAGCGGCGGATCTCCTCGGCAGCACCCGCCGGTCCGATGGCCGCGGGCGGCGCAGCCTGGGCCGCCGCTGGAGCCGTGCCCGGCGCCGGCGCCACTTGCACCGACTGGCCAAAGCCCAGCGCCGGCATGACGGCGCACAGAAGAAAAAGAATGGGATGCCTGGGTTTCATGAACGCTAGCGTATGCCAGGCAAGGCCAGACGATCGCCGGGTAAGGCGCACGGCCTCGGAGCTTATCGCCCGATCGACATTGGTCCCCGAATCAATAATCGGCAGGACGGAGAAAAACTTTAGGGGCAATCCGCCCCGCGAGGATCCAACATGAGCATCGGCGGCATCGGTTCGATGGATTTCCAGGCACAGGCGCTGCAACTGCAGGCCGAGCGCGGGCGCGTGCTCGCCTCCAATATAGCCAACGCCGACACGCCCAATTACAAGGCCCGCGATTTCAATTTCCAGCAGGCGCTGGCGGCTGCGACTGCCGGCAGCGGCGCCGCACGCGGCGCCGGTACGGCCGTAGCCGTAGCCGTGACCCGGCCCGGTCACATGACGACCCCATCGGCGGTCGGCGCAAATCCCCCGCTGTTGTACCGCGCACCTCTGCAGAACTCGGTGGACGGGAACACGGTGGACCTGGACGTGGAACGGGCCAACTTTGCCGAGAATTCGGTGCGTTACGAAGCAACGCTGCGCTTTCTCAACGGCCAGATCAAGACGATGACCACCGCGATCAACGGTCAGTAGACAGGAGCAAGGCGCCGCCATGTCACTCTTCAAGGTCTTTGACGTTTCCGCTTCGGCCATTTCGGCGCAGAGCCAGCGCCTAAACGTGGTCGCCAGCAACCTGGCCAATGCCGAGTCGGTGGCCGGCCCGGACGGACAGCCATACAAGGCGCGTCAGGTCGTTTTCCAGACGCAGATGATGGGCGGCGACCCGGCCTCGGCCGGCGTCAGCGTCTCGTCGGTCGTCGAAGACCAGTCGGCGCCCCGCAAGGTGCACGACCCGCAGAACCCGGCGGCCGATTCCGACGGCTTCGTAACGCTGCCCAACGTCAATCCGGTCGAGGAGATGGTCAACATGATTTCCGCCTCGCGGGGCTACCAGACCAACGTCGACGTGATGAACACGGCCAAGAGCCTGCTGCAGAAGGTTCTGCAGATGGGCGCATGAGGAGTATGCAGAAATGACGGTCAGCTCGGTAACCAGCAACCCCTATGCCAGCATCCTGGCCAACAGTGCCACCAGCACCGCGGCGAGCGCCGTATCGGGAAGCGGCGCCAGCGGTGCCAGCAGCTCGACCAATCTGCAGTCGACCTTCCTGCAGCTGCTGGTCGCGCAGATGAACAACCAGGATCCCCTGAACCCCACCGACAGCACCCAGATGACGTCGGAACTGGCGCAGATCAGCACGGTGACGGGCATCAACAACCTCAACACCAGCGTGACCGGACTGATGTCCCAGCTGCAGCAGAGCGCGGCGATACAGTCGGCGCAGCTTACCGGGCACTCGGTCATGGTCGCCGGATCGTCTTTGCCGCTGTCGGCAAACACCTCGTCGGCCACCGGCTTCAGCGCCGTCGGCGGCTTCAGCCTGGGCAGCGCGGCGAGCAGCGTCACCGTCACCGTGAAGGACGCCTCGGGCAGCGCCGTGCGCACCCTGCAACTGGGCGCGCAAAGCGCCGGTTTCCAGGATTTCACGTGGAACGGGCAGACCGACACGGGCGCAACCGCCGCGGCCGGAACGTACAGCTTTTCCGTTGCGGCCAAGTCGAGCGCAGGAAACGTCGCCGCGACCGCCTACAACGCGCAGCCGGTTGTCGGCGCGGTGCCGCAGGCCGACGGCTCCACGCAGCTGATGCTGGGCAACGGCAGCCAGGTTCCCTACAGCGCAATAGAACAGATCATCTGACACAACGATACGCACGCAACGATACGCAAATCGCCGCCCCGCGCGGCATCCAAGCAAGGTAATTGCCAGCAGTCACCGGAAGAAGGAACAGGAGAACAACATGGGTTTCGAACAAGCATTGTCGGGTCTTACCGCAGCGTCGCAGAATCTCGA
>Ga0209698_10000700_pt1 | contig 38259 bp, 23 predicted proteins | sample LitLauG_LLR_2012_FD_187203 | JGI IMG/M metagenome (GOLD analysis project Ga0209698, IMG submission 187203) | Freshwater sediment microbial communities from Pennsylvania, USA - Little Laurel Run_MetaG_LLR_2012 (SPAdes) (version 2) | ecosystem: Environmental > Aquatic > Freshwater > Creek >... | reverse complement strand
TCCGGACGCTGAGTGGAGCGACCGGAGAGTTTGTGTCCTGCTATCCAAACGCGGGATTGCCGGATGAGGAAGGCAAGTATCTGGAGACGCCGAATTCGCTGGCGACACAGCTCGAGAAGTTTGTGAATCATGGATGGCTGAACCTGGTTGGGGGATGCTGCGGGACGACGGAGAAACATATCCGGGCGATTGCGCAGATGGTGGAGGGCAAGAAGCCTCGTGTGAGGCCGCAGGAAGCGCACCGGGCGGTGTATTCGGGGATCGAGACGATCGAGGCGGATGATTCGACGCGGCCGCTACTTGTGGGCGAGCGGACGAACGTGATCGGGTCGAGGTTGTTCAAAAACCTGGTGGCCGAGGAGAAATGGGAAGAGGCCACGGAGATTGCGCGGCGGCAGGTGAAGGGCGGCGCGCACATTGTGGACGTGTGCCTGCAAAGCACGGAGCGGGATGAGAAGAAGGATATCCCGGAGTTTTACGAGAAGCTGATCCGGAAGATTAAGGCGCCGGTGATGATTGATACGACGGATCCCTCGGCGGTGGAGCAGGCGCTGACGTACTGCCAGGGCAAGGCGATCATCAATTCGATCAATTTGGAAGATGGCGAGGAGAAGTTCGAGAAGATGGTGCCGATCGCGCATGATTTTGGGGCGGCGATCGTGGTGGGGTGTATTGATGAAGATCCGGTACAGGCGCAGGCGTTTACGCGGGAGCGGAAGAGGGAGATTGCGAAGCGGTCTTACGAATTGCTGACGAAGAAATATGGGATGGCGCCGGAAGACATTATTTTCGATCCTTTGGTGTTTCCATGCGCGACGGGGGATGAGAACTACATCGGCGGCGCGGTGGAAACGATGGAGGGAATCCGGCTGATCAAGGAGGCGCTGCCGGATACGCGGACGATTTTGGGAATTTCGAATGTGTCGTTCGGATTGCCGGCCGGGGCACGCGAGGTGGTGAACTCGGTTTTTCTGTTTTATTGCACCAAGGCGGGGCTGGATCTGGCGATCGTGAATACGGAAAAGCTGGAGAGGTTTGCGTTGATTCCGGAGCACGAGCGGCGGCTGGCGGAGGATTTGTTGTTTCAGCATGTGCCGAAAGAGATTCCGGCGAATCATCCGCAGGCCGAACTGATTCGGAATGCGCCGGAGGATTGGCGGAAGCAGAGCAAGGAGCAGAAGGCGGCGATCAACCAGTATCACATTGCCGCAATAGCGGAGCATTTCCGGACGACAAAGAAGAAGGAAAAGGCAAAGGGCGAAGAGTTGCCGCTGGATGAGCGGCTGGGGAATTACATCATCGAGGGAACGCGCGACGGATTGGTTGAGGATCTGGAGCGGAAGCGGGCGGAGGGCACGGCGCCGTTGGACATTATCAATGGGCCGCTGATGACCGGAATGGCCGAGGTGGGGCGGCTGTTCAACGCAAACGAGTTGATTGTGGCGGAGGTGCTGCAATCGGCTGAGGCGATGAAGGCGGCGGTAAGCCACCTGGAACAGTTCATGGAGAAGGCGGACACGGCGAAACGCGGAAAAGTGGTGCTGGCGACCGTGAAGGGTGACGTGCACGACATCGGGAAAAACCTAGTGGAAATTATTTTAAAGAACAACGGGTTCGACGTGGTGAACCTGGGCATCAAGGTGCCGCCGGAAGAGTTGATCAGGGCGTTTCAAGCGCATAGTCCGGATGCGATTGGGTTATCCGGGCTACTGGTGAAGAGCGCGCAGCAGATGGTGATTACGGCCAATGATTTGAAGGACGCGGGGATTGGTGTACCGCTGCTGGTGGGCGGGGCGGCACTGAGCGCGAAGTTCACGCAGCAAAAGATTGCGCCGAGCTACAGCGGAGCAGTGTGTTACGCGAAGGATGCGATGACCGGACTGCGGCTGATGAATGAGTTGATGGATCCGGCGACGCGGGAACGCGTTGTGAGCGAGCATACGAATTCGGGGAACGGCGTGAGCGTTACGACCACCGTGAAGGTGGCAACGGGGCCGGTGGTGTTGCATTCGCCGAAGGTGCGGCGCGATTTGCCGATTCCGCGAGTGGCCACGCTGGAGCGGAAGGTGCGACTCGTGCCGGACTTGCGGGAGGTATGGAGCTACATCAATCCGTTCATGCTGTATGGGCGGCACATGGGGTATCGGGGGGATTTCGAGAAGCACCTGGCGGCACGGGAAACGAAGGCCGTGGAGCTGTTCAACGAGATGGAAGAGGTGAAGCAGGAGGCGGCGGGGTTCATGAAGGTGCGCGCGGTGTGGCAGTTTTTTGAGGCGCAGAGTGAAGGCGATGCGCTGCATTTTTTTGCACCGGGAGCGAAAGAACCCCTGCACACGTGGCGATTCAAGCGGCAGAAGAGTGGCGACCAGCTTTGCCTGAGCGATTACGTGTTGGATGCGAAGAATGGAGAACGCGATCATGTGGCCATGTTCGTGGTGACAGCGGGCGAAGGGATCCGGGCGCGCGCGGAGCAGGCGAAGCACGAGGGCTACTACTTCAAGTCGCACGGGCTGCAGGCGCTGGCGATTGAATCGGCGGAGGCTTGCGCGGAGTGGCTGCACCGGAGAATTCGAGAGGATTGGGGCTTTCCGGATGCGCCAGAGATGACGATGGCGCAGCGATTCACTTCGCGTTATCGCGGGAAGAGGTACAGCTTCGGGTATCCGGCGTGTCCGGACCTGGAGGATCAGGCGGGAATCTGGAAGTTGTTGCGGCCGGAAGAGATCGGCGTGCAACTGACGGAAGGATTCATGATGGATCCGGAGGCGAGCGTGAGCGCACTGGCGTTTCACCATCCGGATTGCACGTATTTCAGCGTGGGAGAAGGCGTCGAATAGGCGTGGGTTTCGGCCGGCGAACGCCTGGGGTTCAGGAAGAGATCCAAATACAACCAGTGGTCTGCGCCGGAAGTTCGTGCAACAGAGAGGGCACGATGTATCGTGCCCCTACAACGACTTCGGGACACAATACTTCAGGTTGCTTTGGCGGGCGGACGGAATTAGTGTTGCTGGACGGTTGAGTGGAGGTTTGCGGGGGAGACGCAAAGAGAGGCGATGAATCCAGGGCCGATAGAATTGTCGATCGTCATCCCGTCGTTTAATGAAGAGAAGCGCTTACCGGCGACGCTGGAGCGGATCGCGAGTTACATCAAGGCTTCGGGAAGAAATACCGAGGTGATTGTTGTTGATGACGGTTCGACGGACCGTACAGCCAAAGTGGCGAGTGGATACGGCGGGCGAATTGAAAATTTACGCGTTGCTTCGAATGGACGGAATCGGGGAAAAGGTTACAGCGTGAAGCACGGTGCCACCGAGGCGCAGGGCGAGATCGTGCTGTTCACGGACGCAGATCTTTCCGCACCGATTGATGAGGCAGACAAGTTGCTGTCGAAGATGAACGAGTACGACGTAGCGATCGGTTCACGTGCAATGAATCGCGCTTTGATTGAGGTGCACGAATCGAAATTCCGGGAGTTTGCAGGAATCGTGTTCAACAAGATTGTGCGGATCATCCTGCGGCTGCCGTTTGTGGATACGCAATGCGGATTCAAGGCGTTCCGGCGAGAGAAGTGCAAGATTCTGTTTGAGCAGCAGACCATCGAGCGATTCGGGTTCGATCCGGAGTTGCTCTATCTGGCGCGGCACCATGGATTGAAGACGGTGGAAGTGGCGGTACGGTGGGCGCATTCTCCGGCGACGAAGATCAATATGTGGAGAGACAGCCTGCAGATGTTCCTGGACGTGGTGGTGATCCGGTGGAATGCGCTGCGGGGGCGCTACCGGGCCAGCGCGAAATGACAGTCCACCTCAGTAGGTTCCTTCCTAAGAATCAAAGTCAGTTTCCGGGATTTTCAGAAATGGCGGCCGGATAGCGTCGAGATGATGCCTCGGGAGCAGCCCCCCAGAAGTGGGTAAACGGGCGCACACGGCTGTGACAGCTGGGTCAAAAAACGTGACGGGCGACACATTTGTCGATCGCTGAACTGCTAACCAACTTTTTTTCATACAGATACAATCCGTGCCATGTCCAGCGGGTGGTAAGCGGCTTGCTCTCTCTTACTTACTGGGAGGCAAGGTCTGTGAGGACGCAGGCTGAGTTCGCGGAGGCCCCTCTGGAGGCAGTCGAATTCCTGGCCCCTCTCGTATTTGTATTTCCCACCGAAAAACAAAGAGATCGAACTCCGGGTGGCTGCCGTTGTGTGCCGAGACCAGGTACACGACTACCGCAGACTGCTGCGGGCATTTGGGCTTAGCGAGCCGTAGGAAAGGTGCAGCATGGGCACACAAGCGCGAGGCAAGGTAGCCATTGATACGGCAGAATGCAAAGGGTGCGGCGTGTGCGTGGATGCGTGCCCGCCGGGCTGCCTGGAACTTCAGGTGGAATTGAATGCGTATGGTGTACACCCGGCGCGCTACATGGGCGAAAACTGTACGGGCTGTGGGGTGTGTTTTTATGTTTGCCCGGAGCCGGGGGCGATAACGGTTTATCGCTTGAACGTGCCGAAGCCGGCGAATCTGACGAGGGAGGTCCTGCATGCGGAAACTTTGTAAAGGGAATGTGGCGGTGGTGCAGGGGGCGTTGCTGGCGGGCTGCAAGACTTATTTCGGCTATCCGATCACGCCGGCAAGTGAAATTGCGGAGGCGGCAGCGGAGTACATGCCGCAGGTGGGAGGCACGTTCCTGCAGGCGGAGAGTGAAGTGGCGGCGATCAACATGGTGTATGGCGCGGCTTCGGCGGGACAGCGCGTGATGACGGCGTCGTCAGGGCCGGGTGTGAGCTTGATGCAGGAAGGGATTTCGTATCTGGCGGGGTCGGAATTGCCCTGCGTGATTGTGGATGTGGTGCGCGGCGGGCCGGGGCTTGGGAACATTGCGCCGGAGCAAAGCGATTATTTTGCGATGGTGAAGGGCGGCGGGCACGGGAATTACAAGAACCTGGTGGTGGCGCCCGCGTCGGTGCAGGAAATGGCGGACCTGACGATGCTGGCGTTTGAACTGGCGGATCGCTACCGAAATCCGGCGGTGGTGCTGGCGGATGGATTTATCGGGCAGATGATGGAGCCGCTGGAACTGTGTGAACGGGAGATTGGGGAGCCAGAGAAGCCATGGGCCGTGCGCGGGACGGCAGAGACGCGGAAGAATCTGATCTCTTCAATTTACCTGGAGCCCGCGGAGCTGGAAGCACACGTGATGAAACTGGATGCGAAGTACAAGAAGGCCGCGGAGACGGAGGCGCGGCACGAAGTTTATTGCGCGGAGGATCCGGAGGTGCTGCTGGTGGGCTATGGAATTACTTCGCGTGTGCTGCGCACGGTGGTGGACAAGGCGAGGAAGGAAGGAGTCCGCGCGGGGTTGTTCCGGCCGATTACGTTGTGGCCATTTCCAGCGGAGGCGCTGCGGAGGGCGGCAAGACGCGCGCACATGGTGCTGGTGGTGGAAATGAGCACGGGACAGATGGTGGAGGACGTGCGGCTGGCGATGGATGGAAGAGTGAACGTGGAGTTTTATGGACGCACGGGAGGAAACGTGCCGATGGCGGATGAAGTGAGCAAGGAACTGTTCGAACGGATGGGGATGGTGGCGGAGTGGGGCGTGTGAGCAGGGCGTGAATTTGAGAAGAGGTGGCGCCGTGGATGAATACACCGTGATCGAGTCGAAATCGCCCGTGTTTTATGCAACGTACGAGCGGAAATCGGAATTGCAGCACCAGACGCACTACTGCCCCGGGTGCGGCCACGGCGTAGTGCACAAGCTGATTGCCGAGGCGATTGCGGATATGGGTGTGCAGGACCGTGCGATTTTTGTCAGCCCGGTGGGCTGCTCTGTTTTTGCTTACTACTACTTTGACATGGGGAATGTGCAGGCGGCGCATGGGCGCGCGCCGGCGGTGGCGACGGCGGTGAAGCGCGCAAATCCGCAGAGCATTGTGATTGATTATCAGGGCGATGGCGATCTGGCGGCGATAGGGACAGCGGAAATTATTCATGCCGCGAACCGGGGCGAGAAAATTACGGTGTTCTTTGTGAACAACGCGATTTACGGAATGACGGGCGGACAGATGGCACCGACCACGCTGGTGGGGCAGCCGAGCACGACTTCGCCGTGGGGACGCCGGCCGTTAAATGAGGGATACCCGCTGCACATGGCGGAGCTGCTCTCGACGCTGGAGGCGCCGGTGTATGTGGAGCGAGTGGCACTGCATAACAACAAGAACGTGATGAAGGCGCGGAAGGCGGTGCGGAAAGCGCTAGAGCTGCAGAGGGAGGGAGCGGGGTTCAGCTTTGTGGAGATATTGTCACCGTGCCCGACGATCTGGAAAATGACGCCGCAAGAAGCGAGGAAGTGGATTGAGGAGAAGATGGTGGCAGTGTTTCCGTTGGGAATTTACCGTGAGCGGAAGCTGGAACCCGTGGCTGATGTGGTGCCACAAACGACGGTGAGGGCGGTTTTGAAATTGGACACGGTTGAGGCGCTGGCCGACGCGAAGGGGGCGGCGGCGGAGCCGTGCAACGATCTGTGCGCGAATATCGCAGGATTTGGCGGACAGGGAGTGCTGCTGGTTGGGCAGATTCTGGCAGAGATGGGAATGCGCGAGGGGCGGGAAGTGAGCTGGTTGCCGTCGTACGGGCCGGAGATGCGCAGCGGAAGCGCGCACTGCCACGTGTGCATTTCGAATGCGCGCGTGGGTTCGCCGCTGGTGGAGCATCCGGATGTACTGGTAGCGATGAATGAACTTTCGCTGAACAAATTCGCGAGGCAGGTGGGGCCAGAGGGCGTCATTTTATACAACGCTTCGAAATTACCAGCCAACTTCCCTGCCCCGCAGGCGCATGTGATTTGTATTCCAGCGGCGGAGATTGCGGACAAATTGGGGAGTATCAAGGTGGCGAATATGGTGATGCTGGGCGGGCTGCTGGAATGGACGAACTCGCTACCGAAAGAGAGCGCGTTTGCAGTGCTGCGGTCGAAAGTGAGTAACGCGAAGCTGCTGGAGATGGATTACAAGGCGATCGAGGCGGGCATGGAACATGTGCGGGAGTTGGTACGGGCCGCTTTGCCGCAAGCGAGTGGACGAGGCGATGAAATGGGTCGTTCGAAAGAAATAGTGGCTCTGTAAAACCAGGGAAGGCGGGGAGCACCCCTTGATATGGACTTTCGTTCGAAAGTCTGAGAGAGTCAAAAGGAAACAAAACGAAACCTGCCTTGCCGGAGCCTTTGCATGCTCAATGAGGAGCGCCGCCGGGAAATCCTGGAGTTGTTGCGCAGCGAAGGACGCGTGCTAGTGCGCGACCTGGCGAAACAATTCCGGACATCGCTGATTACCATCCGAAAAGATCTGGAATCCCTGCATCACCAAGGGCTGCTGGAGCGCACGCACGGCGGCGCATTGCCAATCCGCACGGGAGCGCTGCAGGATCAGACGCTGCGGGAAAAGGAACGATTGCACCGGCGAGAGAAGACGCGGATTGCCACAGCTGCGCTGCGAATGATCCGGCCGGGACAAGTGGTGATTCTCGATTCCGGAACGACGACGACATCCATTGCCCGGGGATGCCGACAATTGCGCGGACTGACCGTGATCACCAATGCAACAAATATCGCGGCAGAGCTGGCGGATAGCGCGGTGGAAGTGGTATTGACCGGGGGATCGCTGCGGAAGAATTCGTTTTCACTGGTGGGACCGCTCGCGGAAGAATCACTGCGAAAACTTAGCGCGGATATGCTGTTTTTGGCGGTGGACGGGTTCGACGTGCACTACGGATTGACGACGCCGAACCAGTTGGAGGCGCGGGTGAACCGGGCGATGTCCGAATCAGCGCGGCGAACGATAGTGGTGTGCGATTCGTCGAAATTCGGGAGGCGAAGCCTTTCGCTGATCATGGGCGTTTCGTCGGTGCACGAAACGATTACGGACCGCGGGATCCCAAAGCACGATTTGAAGGCGCTGCGGGAGATGGAAGTGGAAGTAACGGTGGTGTAGAGCACGCACGCAATCTTCGAATTTGCCCCTGCCGAATCTCTCCGCTTGACTTGCCGTTCAATAGAAAGTAAAAGAAGATAAGCGAAAGAAAGCGAAAGATCGCTTTCTTGGGGTAGGAATTTGTATTGTCCTCGGAGGTCACCATGTCGTCGTTCCACAAAATTTCTTTGTTCTTGTGCTGTCTGGTTTGCCTATCCGGCCTGGCGGGGCGAGTAGCAGCGCAATCGACGTACACGTCGCAACTGACCGGAGTCGTGAAAGATTCATCCGGCGCGGTGGTGCCGGGCGCCAAAGTGATCCTGACGGATCAGGCAACCAACATCGCAATGACCACGCAGACGAATGAGCGCGGAGATTATGTGTTCACGGGGATTCGCCCTGCGACGTACACGATTCGCGTGGAGGCGCCGAACTTTGCGGCGCAGCAGAGGAAAGACGTGGTGCTGGCGGTGAGTCAGCAGGCGTCGATCGACTTTACGGTTACACCGGGAGCGGTATCGGAGACGGTGACGGTTACCGAGCAGGCACCTCTGCTGGACACCGGCAACGCGACGTTGGGAACCGATGTAACGAACGAGTATGTGCGAGATATTCCGTTGATAAACCGGAGCATGTTTGGCTTGGTATTCCTGGCAGGGGGCGTGACGGAAACGACGGGTTCCGGCACGCAGGATTCTTATCCATCCGGGACGAACTTCGTTTCGAACGGACAACGAAATGCGACGGCAGAAGTGCGGTTGGATGGGGCCCTGACCAGCGCCCCGGAGCAGGGGGAAGGCGGCACGACAAACGTGTACTACCAACCCTCGGTGGAGATCGTGCAAGAGTTCAAGGTGGAGAACAACAGTTTTTCCGCCGAGTTTGGAAATAACGGCGGGACCGTGGTCAACCTGGTTTTGAAGGAAGGTGGAAACGATTTTCACGGAAGCGGGTGGTGGTTCGGGCAGAGATCCGCGCTGGATGCGAACGATTTCTTCAACAATGCGCAGGGGATTCCGAAACCGGATCACGTGCGCGACCAGTATGGATTTTCCCTTGGCGGTCCGATCAAAAAACAAAAGACTTTCTTTTTTGTCGATCTTGAGATCACGCGGGAGCATGACCCGGTGGACTTCAGCGGAACAGTGCCAACCGATGACCAGCGGAATGGGAACTTCTCAAATACATTGACCGCAGACCAAAATGGGAACCCGATTTTGCAGACGATTTACAATCCGTTCACGTGCGTCCTGCCCAGCCCGGGAAGCACAAACTGCGTCCGGCAGGCGTTTCAGGGCAACATGATTCCGCAGCAGAATATCAATTCGATCGGCCAAGCTCTGCTGAAGCTATACCCGGAACCGAATGTAACGCCCGACCAGTTCGGATTGAACAACTACCGCACGTCGATTCTTACCAACGCGCCATCGCACCAGTTTGATGTGAAGGTGGACCATCACTTCAACGACAAGCAGCGGGTGGCTGCCCGGTATAGCCAATCGTACGGGGAGTATGACGTGCCGTTCGTACTGGCGAATTCGAACTTCAACGACGGGTACACGTCGTCGACAAGTGTGCACAACATCGGACTGGAACACGATTGGACGCTCACATCGAGAATCGTGTGGACGAACCGCCTGGCAGTGGATCGCGTATCGGCCCCGGAGAATTCCGCGTTCCCGAACCTGGCGAGCGTTGGCTTTCCATCGAGTCTGGCGGCAAACGGACTGGATCGCATGCCGAGCATTCAAGTGGACGGCACAAACAACTGGCTCTCCATGTTCACGCAGTGCTGCACGGACACAAAATTTGCACATACGCTGTGGAGCTATTCGTCATCGATTTCCTGGGTGAAGAGCGCGCATACTTTTAAATTTGGGTTTGAGCAGCGACAATTTTTCAATAATTTCTGGCAGCCGAACTATCCAACGGGAAATTTCTATTTCCCGCAGAGCGTGACCGCGTCTTCACCTGTTTCCACTGACCCAACGGAAGGCAACTCGTTTGCGAGTCTGTTAGTGGGCTTTGGAGCTCCAAACGGGTCGCAGGGATCAAGCTACATCAATGTGCAACCAACGGTTGCCGATAAATCCATGGAAACGGGGTTCTACGTTCAGGATGACTGGAAGTTGACCTCGAGACTCACGATCAACCTGGGCTTGCGTTATGAGTGGAGTTCTCCGTATACGGAGAGATTCAACCACCAACAATTCAGTGATTTCACAGGGGATACTGGTATTGCCGTGAACTTGCCCGATGTGTCCAACCCGATGCTAAATACGGCCCCACCCTTTCTAACCACTCCGACGGAACTGCGAGGAACCACGCTGTTTGTAAATCAAGGTGGGCTGGGCCGCACTGTACCTACAGACCGGAATAACATTGCGCCGCGGTTAGGTTTTGCCTGGTCGATTGATTCAAACACGGTATTGCGCGGAGGAGCGGGCATTTATTACGGCTTGAGCCCAGCGACGAACTATCAGTATCCCGGCACTGCCTACAGCACATCGGACCCAATTCTTTTCACGACAGACAACTTCCAGACACAATACGCGACGCTGGCGAATCCGTTTCCACAAGGAATTTCCGAGCCACAAGGGCAGAAATACGGAAAACTGGCGATGTGGGGGTATGACAACTCCAACAATCTAGGCACGGCACAAGCGCGGAACGCGGATATTTACCAGTGGAATCTGGGGATCCAGCATCTTTTCCCCTGGGAAATCACGATCGGCGTGGACTATTCGGCGAACCGCAGCACGCATCTTCCCTGGGGCGGATACGCAAGCACGCGGAACCGGAACTTTATTCCTTCCAGCGAGCTGGCGCAAATTTCGGCACAACTCCACGCCCAAGACCCGCCCAGTGCAATGGATGGGGGGTGCGACTTGAGCAGTAACAGTTGCGTTTCGAGCTACCTCTCCCAGTTGGTTCCCAATCCGTTCATCAACCTGTTCACCACAGGCGCGCCGAACTACACGCCGGGTGGGAGTATTTTCAACGAGCCGGCATCGGTTTATAACCAACCGATGATTCCGCTGTCGAACCTGTTGAACCCTTATCCACAATTTGCGGGAACGTTTCAAGGGCTTCCGAACTTCGGGGCTAATTCCTGGTACAACTCCATGCAGGCGCGATTCCAGAAGCGGATGAACCACTATTTCAGCTTTGAAGGAAACTATACGTTCTCGAAGTCCACTGACAACTCCTCGATCGGGTACAACGCGTTCGTGGGAAACCTGAACACCGTGGCCCAGGGATATACGGTGGGCAATCCGCAGCAACTCGACCAGTTGCACAGAGAGTGGGCCGTCAGCGCCAACGATGCGACACACCGATTTGTGATGGCAACCGTGATTGATGTCCCGGTGGGGAGAGGGCGATGGATCGGGCGAGAGATGAATCGCATCGCCGATGGAGTGGTTGGTGGTTGGACGATTTCGAGCATCATTACACTGCAGACCGGGCAACCCCTGCCAATTGTGATGGCACAATCACGGCTGGATGGCGGCACGCAACGGCCGAACGTGCTGTGCGGCTCGCCGGCCAGCGGGATCAGCTATCATCAAGCGGCAGCGAATGGACTAGATCTCGCGGCTAATCCCTCCCTAGCGCTTAACCCATCGGTCTTCAACGCCACATGTTTTGGCGACCCGGGAGACCAAATCCCCGGAAACGCTCCGCGCTACTTTTCAATCCTGCGCGGGGACGGACTGCACAACGTGGACCTTTCCTTCACAAAGGAGTTCCCCATCCACGAAAAGATGAGGCTGCAAATCCGAGGGGAATTTTTCAATTTCACCAACACGCCGCGTTTTGCGTTCCCGGATGTCGGGGTTGGGAGCGCGACATTTGGACAGGTCACGTCAACAGCACCGGGGAGTACCCCGAGGCGCACCCAGTTCGGACTGCGATTCGAGTTCTAGGATAAAGCGATGCGAATACAAAGATTTGCAGTGGGCTTTCTATGTCTGTGCGCGTTGGCTAGCATCCTCCCACAAGCGCGGGGGCAGGAACAGAACTGGACGAATTATGTGCGGATTGGGGCATATGGGCTTTCGGGGGGCGACGCGGAGAGGATTGTGCGGGACGCGGAGCGGGACGGGGTGTTTGGAATTGAGGTGGATAACGACATACCCGGAAGATACGAGAGTTATCTGGACCCGACGGAAAAGTTGAAGGCGATTCGGGCGGTTGCGGAAGCGGCGCACAAGGCGAAGAACCACGCGTTTGTTTATATCGCCGGTACGGAGTGCATTACGGCGAATGCGGAAAAGTCCGCGCACTCGGTGATGAAGGATCATCCGGACTGGTTGCAAAGGAAATTGAGCGGCGAACCGGCATTGTTTACTTCCGGGGCGGCGTTCTGGATTCGGCCGGGTGACGAGGACGTGTGGATCAGCCCGTATGCGAAGGATTGGCGGAAGACGTACATGGAGCGAGTGCGGCAAATCGCAGGGACGGGAATCGACGGGATTTATGTGGACATTCCCTACTGGATGACGCATTTCGACGGCTGGGAGGATTCCTGGGCGAGCTTTGACGACGGGACGGTGGCGGCTTTCCGCGAAAAGACCGGGCTGGACGCGCGGAAGGACCTTAAACTGGGAGATTTTGCGGATGCGAACTTCCGGAAGTGGGTTGATTTTCGAATTGAGACTATGACGAGGTTTGTACAAGAGATTCGCGAACAGGCGCGCAGCGTGAATCCCGCGATCATGGTGATTCCGGAGATTTATCCGGGGATTGAACGGGAAGCCGTGGTGGTGGGAGCGGATGTTTACGAGATGTACGGAGTGGTGGACGCGATTGCTCACGAATATGAGTTTGGGAGCGGAGAGCACATGGCCGCGTCGCGGACGCAACTGGACTGGTTTTTGTACCAGGCGGGGATGGCGTCGTTCCGCGCGTTCGCGGAGGGAAAAGCGACGTGGATTCTGAACTACTCGTGGGACGGTGATAAGAGAGTGGACAAACGCGAGGCGATGAAGAATCTGGCGATGTCCGAGGTGATGGCCGGAGCGAACTTCTGGGACGCGCCGGGACATGAGATGGCGGGGAGCAACGATACAGCGACGCGACGGGAGATCTTGGCGTGGATCAAGATGAACGAGAAGACTCTATATAAGCCGCGGAAGCCGATGCAACCCGTGGGGGTTTATTTTTCGCCGAGGAGCCGGGATTATGCCGTGGGGGAATTTCTTCCTGCGTACCGGGGGACACTGGTTCTATTGCTGCAGGCGCACGAGGAATTTCAGGTGGTGACCCCGCGGACTTTGGCAGGTTTTCACGGGCAGAAGTTGATTCTCCCAAGCGTGAGCGTGTTGAGTGAAGAGGAGTCGCGGAACTTGAAGCGGTACGTGGCGGGCGGAGGGAGCCTGGTGATTACGGGGAAGAATGCGACCGGCATGGCACCAGCAGAGAAGGTGAAAGAGATAGCGACGGATCCGGTCGCGCAGTATCTTGCGGAATTGGAGAAGGATTTCTCAGCGGCATGGGAGAAAAAGCCGCAAGATTTTTTGACAGCCATAAAGGTTGAGAGAGAAATGGAGATTGAAGCGCCGGCGACGTTGGCGGCGAACCAGGCGGAAGTGGACGGCACGCCGCATATTTTCCTGGCGAACTTTGGCGGGTTGGTTCCGAGCAAGGTGGTGGTACCCACACCAGTGACGGGCGTTCGTATTTCAGTTCGTTCGGGGACAGGGGACACGCTGGAATTTCTGCCGTTTTTGGGTGAGACGCAGAAGGTCCAAGGAAAAGCAGAGGGCGGGCGGGTGGTGTTCACCCTGCCAGCGATTGAACGCGGGGCCGTGGTGTGGATCGAGAAGCATTAGGGCCAACAATGGGAGACGAAATCAGTTTTGGAAAGAAGAAGGGGTTGGAGGCGCTGGCCGACAAGCGCGGCGTTATTGCGGCGCTGGCGATTGATCAGCGGAGCGCGCTGCGGAAACTCTTCGCAAAGACCAGCGGATGGGCGGCAGAAGCAGTACCCGCGGAGTGGCTGATTGAATTCAAAGCGCTGGTGAGCAAGGTTCTGACGCCGCACGCGAGTGCGATTCTGCTGGACCCGGAGTTCGGATTGCCGGCGGCGAAGGTTCGCGCTGAGAATGCAGGGCTGATTCTGGCGTATGAAGTGAGCGGATACGATAAGAATGTGCCGGGAAGATTGCCCAGGACGCTTAGTGGAACGACAGTGGCGAGCTTAAAGGCGCATGGGGCGAACGCCGTGAAGGTGCTGCTTTACTACTCGCCATTCAGCAGTGCGGAAATCAACGAGTTTAAGAAAGTTTGGGTCACACGGATTGGGGACGAGTGCAGGTCAGCGGATGTTCCGTTCTTTCTGGAACTTGTGAGTTACCGGGACGACATGGATGAAAAGAGCGCGGAGTTTGCGCGGGTGAAACCGGAAATTGTGACGCGGTCGGTTGAGGAGTTCAGCAAGCCGGGATATGCGGTGGATGTGTTGAAGGTTGGGGTCCCCGTGGATATGAAATTCGTCGGGCCAGCGGGAGTGCAGGGTTCGCAAGCGATCTACACGCGGGCGGAGGCGATTGCGCATTTCCGGCGCGCATCGCAGGCGACCACGCTCCCGTTCATCTACCTTTCGGAAGGGGTCAGCAACGAATTGTTTGCGGAAGCTCTGGGCCTGGCGGCGGAAGCAGGTTCTGATTTTTCGGGAGTGCTGTGCGGGCGGGCGACCTGGCAGGACGGCGTACCCATTTTCGTGCAGAAGGGCGCCGCGGCGCTGGAAGATTGGCTCAGCGAACAGGGAGTGCGAAACATTCAGAACGTAAACGGCCAACTTGGTGCGGTGCGGCCGTGGCAGGCACGACGGATTACTGCAGGGAGCGGAACGGAGTAATCGCGGAAGCGAGCCATGTACCTTTGCGTGAGTGCCAATCCGGCGATTGACAAGCGACTGCGGGTGGAAACACTGCAGCGCGGGCGGGTGAATCGGGTCTGCGAGGCGGAAAGTTTCGCAGGTGGGAAAGCGGCGCACGTGGCGATGGTGCTGCGCACGTTGGGTGAAAAGCCACGGTGGATTGGACCGTGCGGCGGAGCGAGCGGCAGCGAGTTACTGGTTGGACTAAGTTCGCTGGGGATCGAGGCCGCGGGGTTCGCGACGGTACAGCCGACACGCACGAATCTGGAGATTCTGGAAACGGACGGGACGGTGACGGAGATTCTGGAACCCGGGCCGGCGCTTAGCGCGGAAGAATGGACCGCGTTCGAAGGAAAATGTATCGAGCTTTTTGCGCATGGGAAGGAGAGATTGTCCGTGATTTTTTCGGGAAGCCTTCCAAAGGGAACGGCGCCCAACCTTTATGAGCGGCTGATCCGACTGGCGCACAAGCTAAAGTGCCGGACATTGCTGGATACAAGTGGGGAAGCACTCCAAAAGGGGCTGGGCGCGAAGCCAGAATTTGTGAAGCCGAATCGTGAAGAAGCTTCACGGCTTCTGAAAATGCCGATCACTTCCGTTCCGAGCGGGGCAAGCGCCATTCGCAAATTGATGAAACTCGGGGCAAACAGTGCCGCGCTAAGCCTGGGGGCCGAGGGACTTTTATTTTGCGACGGATTAGACGAGCCGGTGCTGCATGCGGCGGGGATACCGGTGAAAGGCCGCTCGACCGTGGGCTGCGGAGATTCGGCGCTGGCGGGTTTCGCTCTTGGCCTAGCGTCGCAACTTTCTGCGGAGGAGACGTTGCAACTGGCGGCCGCGTGCGCAACGGCGAATTGCTTGGCCGATTCGCCCGGGGCCGCACGATTGGAAGATATCAGGCAGTTTCAAAACCAGATTTCGGTGCAGAGGTTGGATTTCCAGGCTTGAGGCAGGAGTTCAATCGGGATCCGCAAAGTTAAGCAGGAAGTTGGGCTGATCGAGGTTTGCATTAGAGCGTAAATCCACGGTAGAGGGATTCGCTCCGTCGAGGAAAGCATGAAGCTGGCGTCAAGTTCATCAATCCGGGGATCGCACACACTGACGGAAATCATGTCGCAGCCGGATGTCTGGCGATCGTGTTTGCAGCGACTCAACAAGGATGCCGCGTTTGAAAGCATCGCGGGCGAGGCGCGCGCGCGCAAGAATTGGCTATTTACCGGCTGTGGCACGAGTTTTTATCTGGCGGAGGCCGCTGCGGACTGTTGGACGCTTTTGACCGGGCAGACGGCCAGAGCAGTTCCCTCCTCGGAAATTATGCTATTTCCAGAGTTGGCGAAGCCTGGCGACCCGGATCTTCAATCAGTGATCATTTCACGGTCGGGCAGCACATCTGAGGCGGTGCGCGCGGCGGAGATTCTAAGAAGGAAATATAAGTTGGCCACGCTGGGAATTACCTGCGCGCGGGAATCGGAACTGGCGAAGGCGTGCGATGTGACGATTAGCATTCCGGAGGCGGACGAGAAGAGCATGGTGATGACGCGGTCGTTCAGTTCGATGCTGCTGAGCATCGTACTGGCTGCGGCAAGAAGTTCGAGCAACAAGACGATTTCCGCTATTTTGGAAAACGTCGCCGCAGCTCTGAAGCTTCGCATTGACGGATGGAATGTAAACATCGAGAAGTTCGTGGCCGAGCGAACCTTCGACGATTACATTTATCTGGCGCAAGGGCCATTTTTTCCGATTGCGCGGGAAGCGGCGTTGAAGGTAACGGAAATGTCGCATTCGTACGCGCAGGCGTACCATACACTGGAATTCCGGCACGGGCCGAAATCCATTGTTGCGCCGGAGACATGCATTGCGTTTTTGTTGAGTGAATCGGGGATGCAGGCGGAGAGCGAAGTGTTGGTGGAGATGAAGGAACTCGGCGGAACGATCGTGGCGATCTGCAATCGCGCGAGTGAAACGGTGCGAAAAGCGTCGGACCTGGTGCTGGAGCTGGAGTGCCCCGCGGCGGAGTTGGCGCTGCTGGCAGCGTTCGTTGTGCCAACGCAGCTCTTGGGATATCACACGGGAGTGAAGAAGGGGTTCAATCCCGATGAACCGAAAAACCTGACGCGTGTGGTGATCCTGGATTGATTGCGGGGCGGAGAGCGCGGAATGCCGAGGGAAGCGAAGTTTGATATCAGTGTGGTTGGGGAACTCAATCTGGACCTGGTCCTTTATGGATTGCCGGGACAATTTGAACTGGATCGCGAGTATCTGGCCTCCAATCTAAATCTGACGCTGGGAAGCTCTTCGGCGATTTTCGCGCATAACTTTGCGCTGATGGGAAACAGCGTCGGATTTCATTCGGCGATCGGGGAAGATGCGCTAGGTGGGATGTGCCTGGAACGGTTGTCGGAAGCGGCTGTGGACGTTGCCGGAGTGAAGCGCTTTTCGGGGCGGCAAACGGGGCTTACGGTTATTCTGCCGCAACCGGAGAAGCGCTACATCCTGACGTATCCGGGCGTAATGGCGGAGATGCGATTCGAGGATCTGAACCTGCAGCGAATCACGGAAGCCCGGCATCTGCATCTTTCATCTTATTTTCTGCAAACAGCGCTGAGGCCACGGGTGGCGGAATTATTCCGTGCGGCAAAAGCGACAGGGCTTTCGACTTCACTGGATACGAATGATGATCCAGAGGACCGCTGGGAGCGGGATGTTCTGGAAGTATTCCCGTGGGTGGATGTTCTGCTGCCAAACGAGCGGGAGGCGTGCCGGCTGGCAGGCGTCGAAGAGCCAAGGCGAGCAATGGATTTTCTGGCGGCGCGAGTTCCTGTGGTTGTGATGAAGTGTGGAGAAAAAGGTGTGCTGGCTCGGCGGGGCGATGAATGGTTTCAGGCTGTTCCTCAAAGCGTTGCGGCAGTGGATACGATTGGGGCGGGGGACAGTTTTGATGCGGGGTTTCTGCATGCGTTCATTCGAGGAGCTAAGATCGAGGAGTGTTTGCGGATGGGGAATCTTGCTGGGGCGTTTTCGACTACGCGCAGCGGCGGCACAGAGGCATTCCGGGATGCGGCGTATCGAAAGGCATTCCTCGCGCAGTAAGAACCGACAGCTCAGACGGAATGCCGGGCGCGAGTCGAATCACAATTCAAAACCGGAAAAAGCCCCCCAATTCCTCAGGGGCTGAAGCCGGTCTTATTAGGGCTATTGATGTCGGAGCTAAAGCTCCGACCCCGTCTCGTATCAATGGGATATGGCTTCTAGTGGCCAGGTTCGGAGGGCACGGCCTGCAATAAGAGACTTCCCGCGAAATCGACGGGGAGTTTTGCGGTTGGGCCGGTGACGTTTCCGTAGTCTTTTCCACTCACGTAATCCACGACATGGTAGGCCTTGTTGCCGAGGCCGCGGAGTTCGACTTCGCCGGTCCAGGTGTCGAGGTTTTTGCCTTTTTCGATTTTTGCAGGTGCGTAGAACGCGTAGTACATAGTGCCGTCTTTTTCGATCGCGTATGCTTCGGGAACGTCATAGCCATAAACGTAGAGATCCAGAAAGTTTCCCCTCGAGAGCATCTTTTCGTTGTAGAGGGAAATCCACTTCTTCCAGTGGGCTTCTTTTTCCGGATTCAGATAAACGTTTTTCAGTTTGGGGCCATAGTCGGGCCAGGTGAATTTTGTGCCGAGCACGCCTCCCGCACCCAGGGTGGAGGCGAAGTCGTCGCCGACATCCTGTTCGTTGTTGGTATTGGCGCCGGAGATGCGGGTTAATTCAACGTGATCTCCGTAGATGGCCGCGTTGGGTCCGAGCAGTGCCTTATACATTTTGATGCGGCGGCGAACCTGGACGGAGCCGACGGGGTCGGCGGTGACGGCCTGATCCATGTAGCGGAGCCAGGCGAGGCTGGGTGGGGTGCCGCAGGGGCAGCTTTGGGTGACGCTGTCTGGTTTGAGGGCGCGCGTGGTCTCGAAAATGGTTTTGTAGACATCGCCCATGGCGTAGGCGGAATCGAGCGGAGATTTGTGGTGGTGCTTGGGGTTGTAGCAGCGAGGGGTGGCGTAAATGTTGTCGAGCTTGTGGCCGTCGAAATCCCAGTCGCGAATAAAACGCTCGGTGAGTTGCTTGTAGTATTCACGCACCTCTGGCACGGCGGGACAAAGAGAGGCGAGGTTGCGCGTCATTCTGGCGGGCTGGCCCTTTTCATCGAGAATGAGCCAATCCGGATGCTGCTTCACAACATCTGAAACGGCATATTTGTGATCTTCGTATCCGAACTTTCCGTCTTCGACAGCCAGTGGGAGCCACCAGATCTGGACCTTAATGCCCTGCTTGTGAAAATCGCGGACCATATCCTGAATGGCGGCGCCGCCGAAAGTATCCTGGCGAGGCTGCCAGTCACCGTAATTGTTGAACCAGCGATCATCCAGCGTGGCCCAGTGAACCCCCAACTTTTTGAGCTCGGGGACGGTGTCCAGCATCTGTTTGGGAGTTACATTGGATTCGTAGCCCCAGCCGCACCAACTGACGGCATAGTTTTCGTCGTTGGTTTTCGGGCGTGCCAAGCCTTCGCGCTCGACGGCTTTGGACCAGGTGCTGAGCGGTTCATAGTAATCGCCGTGAAAAACGGTGACGAAGGTTCGGGGAGTGGAGAAGGTTTCGCCGGGTTTGAGGGTGGTGTTGGCGGGGACGTTGACGGCGGCGTTCACTTTTCCGTCGGATGTGGTCTCGACGGGAATGGAGAGGGCGAGAGGAAGCGTTTCGAGGTGGCCAATGGCGAGGCCGACGGTGCGCGTCCAGAAAGCCACCACGGGGATGCCGCCCCCGACGCGGCCGAGGTCATCGTGGGTATCGACAGGTGTCCCAAAGGGATTTTCCTGAGAGAGCTTCGCCGGGATGGGAAGCACATCGTCTTTGCCCCATTTGAGACTGGAGCCGAAGAAGGCCCACATCTCGTGAGGATGCACGGTGCTGTCCGCGAGCGAAGCGTTCAGGGTGTGAGATTGCAGGACGACTGAATTCAGCGCGAGATCTTTTTGGCCGGAGTTTTTGTAGGAGGCAGAGAGCACGGCCAAGGTTGGAAAATCGTCGTAGACCTCGACGGTTAAGATTTCGTCGAGGCCTGTGCTTGGGCTGTGGCCCTGAACTTCGACGTGCTTTCCGAGGGCGCCGAGCTTCCCCAGGGCCGGTTGAATGTGGGGATGGGCGAGATCACGAGAGAAATCGGTCACGGAGAGTTTGTGGAGGGTGACGAACGTTGCGGCGTTGGAGCCGGATTCATCAACGGTGAGCCATTGCGTGCCATTTTTCAGACGAGTGAGGAGGGCGCCCGAGGGAGTCAGAACAAATTCGGCTTGGGATGTCTGCAGATGTATGCCATCGGACTGGGTGCTTACGGCAATGGAGGATTGGGGAGGCTGGGGGGTTTCCTGCCGGTGGCAGCCCGTGAAGAGAATTAGAATCGCTCCAGCAAAGGAACTGAGGAGTGCAAAGGCTGGTTGGCGTTTGATGCTGTTCATTGTGCGCCCCCACGATACATCGAGAAGATTCTTTCGGCGTTAGCGTGATAGACCTTTTCGAGGATCGCATCGGGCAGAGCCATACCGTAGATCATCCATCTTCCCTGGCCGGGATACCCCCAGTAAGGAAAATATTCATCTGACGATTCCAACCAGCGGAAATAGTTGGCGTACATTTCGGGGACAGGCTCGGAGTCGGTTCCGAAGAGGATGCGGTCCTGAAATTCAGAGAAGAATTGGGCGGCACGGCGGGGTTGGCGGCCGAGTTCCGCTTCCCTGGCGCCAAATTCGACATACATGTTGGGGTATTGGCGGAGCCAATCGGAGACTACATCGAGATTTTCGGGCCAATTGGCAACATGGAGGGCGATGAACGTGGTGTGGGGATGCCTGGCGATGACGTGATTGCGCTCGGCAAGCAATGTGGATTTGTCGGGAAAACCGTGGCCGTAAAAACTCCACGTCGGATTGTGCATCAGTTCCTCGTAGCGCTCGTTGCGCGCATCGGTAGGTGTGAAGAAGGCTTCCGGATCGGTGGAATGAATGGCGACGGGGATACCGAGGCGGCCGCATTCTTCCCAGACGGGGTCCATGCGGGGATCGTCGATGGGGACGAGCTTCCCGTTTTTGTCGCGTACGCCGAGGCCCCAATCCTTTAGAATTTTCAGGCCGCGAGCGCCGCGTTTCACGGCATCGTCGAGTTGAGCGACCATTTCCCTGCTGAAATCGGGATCGTCGATTTTGCTCCAATCCATCTGGGCGAAGACCATAAACCGACCGGGATAGGGTTTGACCATTTTATCGAGGACGCGCTGGAGTTTTTCGCCCCACAGGCCGGTGAGGATGACCACGGTCTTCACATTGGCGGCGTCAAGACCTTTCACAACTTCGGCGGGCGGAACTTCTTCGCCATTGACTCCTGCCGCGTCGTCAACGTGGTTGTGGACATCAATAACGTAGAACCTGGCGCGGGGAACCTCATGGGTTGGGACGTGAAGCATCGGTTTGGGGTCCCAGTCTTTGAGAAGGAGGGTCATGCGTTTGGCGGCGCCGGGGTCTTCTCGATATTGAATGTCCTGGGGGGAAGCAGGCGGGGGGGCGGAGAGCGCCAGTCCGGCGAGCAATGTTGTGGCCAACAAATAAGGAATCGTGCCAAATCGAAAAGTCATAGGTTCACCCTGCTGGGAATGAGTCTAAAACGAAACGTAGGAAAACGAAAGCAAAAGAAATGAAACGAAATTAATAGCAAATGCAGGCCCGAGATTAGCTTCCGCGACGATTGCGAGGAGGATCGTTTTCAGACTTCTACTCTTCCAAAACGGGTGAGGCGGGGAAGCAGGATGAGGATCAGTCCGTAGAACAGGAGAGACACCATCAGAGTGGCGGCATTGCCGAAGCGCAAATCCTCGAGGACAAGCTTCAACGCGCCCAGTCCGATGATTGCGTAGGCCACCCAACCCAATTCCACGCGATTCCACCGCGAACCGGCGTAGCCAAAGGTCAGTGCCAACACGCAGGTGACCATGGTCCGGACCATGGAAAGTCGAGAAGCGCCCAATTCTCCCCCGGCCATGGCGGTGAACCCGACGATCGCCAGCGCGGCAATCCCTAAAGCCACCGCGCCTGCAAAGACCATGTTGAGAAGACGCGGGGTCCCGGATTCTCTCGCTGTGCGGGATCCCAAGAGATAACTGAAGAGGCCCGCGCCCACAACCATCCAAAAACCCGCCCCTGGCCAAGCGGGAACCGTGCCAGCCAATGCTCTTCCTATGTATTGCAACAGACCGCCTGCAATGCAAGCGGCGAGCAAATAGAGCACGCCGTGGAACTCAAAAGTCAGAGAGCCTGTCCGGGTGAAGGCGATGACCGCGGCGAGCGCGAGCAAGCTCAACAAGATGGTTCGCGGATTTCCACTGAAGGGCAGGAAACTTCCGGCGAGCATTAGTCCAGCGGCGTAGGTCTGGCTGAATCGCCGGTTCCAGGGAATGTCTTTGAAGAGATTCAGGGCGCCCCAATAAAAGACTACCGCCAGTGTCAGGAAGGTGGCTCCCAACGCCTGTGCCGTTCCGCTCTGTGTGGCGCGGAGAATTATCCATGCTCCCGACAGGCATGCTACGACGGCCAGGGCTACTTCCACGAAATTCCAATTCTTCAGCCAGACGAACCCGCGCACTGCCAGGCTTGCGGTATAGAGGAAGAGCAAAATCGCGCCAAGGAGACTGATTTCACCTGCGCTGATCGGCTGGTATCCAGCGGGGACGCCATCTGCCGAAGTCATGATGATTCCGAGCACCAGCAGGGCGGCATTCGCCCCAAAGGCGGCAACCACGCGCAAGCCGAGCCAATGACCATTCCAACCCGCAAGTTCGGTGATGAAGGCGATCGCCAGCAGGCCCATCGTCAGAATTTTGAGTTCGCGGGTGGCGGGAAGGAGAGCCAACATCATGAGGACGGTGACCACCACCGCGATCCATGGAACTACCTGGAGGTTCTCCTTCCAGGCCAGGGCCAGAGAAAGGAGGACAAAGCCAACGAGCACCAAAACGGTAAAGCTTGGCGTTAGCTCGTGAAACCTTGCCGTGCCTTCCCAGAGAAGGGGCGCGAGGATGGCAGCGGCCGTCAATGCAAAAATCGTGCTGGCAAAGGCACTCTTGCGATGGGCACGAGCCGCGGTTACCAGCCAGGCCCCGGCGTAGGTGACGGCCAACATTTGGAGAACCCATCGCGGGGCAACGGCAGAGTCTGCCATCGCACGGAGCAAATAGGCGCCAGCGATGGCGAGGACGGCCTTCCCGAACACCGGGACCGCGCTGGTGGATACCTTTCGCTTCACTTTCTCAGGGAGTTTTTCGCCGAAGAAAGTATCCGCAGGAGCAATCGCCGGGGGTTGTGGCCGATTTTCAAGGGCTGCGACGCGATCTTCGAGTTGCCCGATTCGTTGCAGCAACTTTTCCAGCGACTCGTCGGATTTGTCGGCTTGACCGGCCATGGTTGTACACCTCGCGCCGCAACACGACAGCAGGTACCGCGGATGCGGCTACGACTCGGGCCTGCCCATGCCGCGCGATCCCGTCCCTCGATACATGCTGAAGGACACATAGGGCCATGACGGGCATCACACGCAAATGTGACGCAGGTCACGATGAGGGAACGGAGCTTCTAGCGATGGACTTGAGGCGCCCCGGCACCTATCATGAAGCTTCGCTCCCGGGTATTGCTGTCTAAAAAAGGTGGCTGGACCCATTGGTACATTCGCAAATGGGTCCGCCGCGAAGAAACAGTGGCACCCGATCCCCTTCCTACAATTTCGTTTTAGTAGCCTGATTGCGTAGATCTGCGATCGGGGCGAGGTACCGAGGAAATGTCCCGGGGACTATTTGAGCAGATGAAGCGGTCGATCATCGAAGGCGATCCAGTCCGAGCACGAGAACTGAGCGAGCGATCTCTCGTGGAGGGGATCAGCCCGCTGGATTCCATCAACCAGGGATTTGTGCCCGGTTTAAATGCGGTTGGCGAGCAGTTTGAGCAGGGTGAGATGTTTCTTCCTGACCTGGTGCTGGCTGGGGAAGCGATGAAAGCAGCGGGGGCAATTCTGGAGCCGGAGATCCAGAAGGCGGGGATGGCGCGGGAATCGTTGGGCCGGGTGGTGCTGGGCACAGTAAAGGGCGACATTCACGAAATTGGGAAAACGCTGGTGGGCACGATGTTAGCAGCGAGCGGGTTCGAGGTGCTCGACCTTGGAGTGGATGTGCCTTGTGAAAGGTTTGCGGAGAAAGCCAAGGAATGGAAAGCGGATATTGTCGGGGTTTCTGCGTTGCTGACTACAACAATGACGGGCCAAAAGGGAGTGGTAGAGGCGCTGGAACGTTACGGATTGCGGCCGCGGGTGAAAGTGATTGTTGGCGGGGCGCCGGTTACGCAGAGCTGGGCGAATGAGATTGGAGCGGATGGTTACGGCAAAGATGCGCTTGCGACTGTTGCGCTGGCAAAAAGCTTGTTGGGGAAATGAGATGACAGGTCAACCAACGGAGCCGAAGACGCGGGTCAATTTGAGGAAGGAGCGAAAATACATACAGGTCTTTGCATGCAACCGAGCCTAGCCATTCTTGAGCCACAACTGATTGACCGGATTCTCGGGGAAGCTTTTACGCTGATATGGGAACGGGGAGTCCGCGTAGAGGCACGGGCGGCGAAGGAATTGTTGTCTTCGAGCGGAGCGCGCGTGGAGAACGAGAGAGTGCACATTCCGGAGGCGCTTGCGCGGCGTTGCATCGAGAGTGTGCCGCGCACTTTCTCGCTTTACAACAGGGTGGGCGAACCGGCTGTCAATTATGGCGAGAATCATGTGCAGTTCGATCCGGGTTCGTCGTGCGTGCAGATTTTGGACGCAGAGAGTTTAGAACATCGGATGACACAGGCCGGCGACCTGGTGCGGATCGTGCAGGTTGCGGAAATGCTGCCCCAGTATGCGGCGCAATCGACGGCCGTCGTGTGCAATGAGGTCCCCAAAGACATGGGGGACATGTACCGGCTGTTTGTGGTGCTGCAGTATTCGAACAAGCCGATTGTGACGGGAGCGTTTTTGCCGCATAGCGCGCTGGCTATGATTGAGATGCTGGAAGCGGATAGCGGCGGGCGGGCGGAGTTGAAGGCCAAGCCGCGCGCCATTTTCGATGTGTGCCCTTCGCCACCCCTGCACTGGTCGGAATTTGCGGCAGAGAATCTTGTTGATCTGGCGCGAGCCTGGGTGCCGGCGGAAATCATTTCGGTGCCGCTGGCGGGTGCTGCTTCTCCGGTTACTTTGGCCGGAACAATTGTGCAGCACGCGGCGGAGTGCATCAGCGGAATCGCGATCCATCAACTGGCACAACCCGGTGCTCCGGTGGTGTGGGGAGGTGCGCCGGCGATCTTTGACATGCGGAGCGGGATCACGCCGATGGGCGCCATCGAGACGTGCATGCTGAATGTGGCGTGCGCACAGGTGGCCAAATCCTTAAGACTGCCGACGCATGGCTACCTACTGGGAAGCGACGCCAAGATCGTGGATGCACAAGCAGGCCAAGAGAGCGGGATGGCCGCCGTGATAGGAGCGTTGGGCGGCATCAACATGATTTCGGGTGCGGGAATGCTGGATTCATTGGCCTGCCACAGTCCGGAGAAGTTGGTGCTGGATGCGGAGTCGATTGCAATGGCCCAGCGACTTATCAACGGGATTGGATCTCAGACCGAGACGCTGGCGCTGGACATGTTCGCGAAAGCGGGGGAACAGGGAGATTTCCTGAAACTACCGGAAACCCGGAAACTTTTTCGACAAGAGCAGTACATTCCGACAAAAGTGATTGACCGGAGTTCGCTGCATTCGTGGGAACAAGCGGGAAAGAAGGATGCGTTTGCGCGGGCCAAGGAACGGGTGAAGGAGTTGGTGGCCGCGTACAAGCGGCCGGAACTGGCGACGGAAGTGGACCAGCGATTGCGGAGCATCGTCGGAGAACACGCAGAGCGAGAAGGCGCTGTGGCCCTGCCGCAGCTGTAGGCTCGCAGGATTCAGATGGGATTCAAGATGCCAGAGACAAAACCAGCAAATGAGAAAACTGAAGTCTGCCGTGTTTGGCAGCTGGCCATTGACGTGGATATGGTGTTGCGCGGGCAGGGGGCTGATCCGGCGAAAGTGCGGTTGCGGCAGCCGCGGCTTGTGGAATTGGCAGGCCGAGCGATCACATTGGGAACAAAATGGATGCAACCACTAGTGGCATACCGCGCTGTGGACATACAGGAAGTGCCGTCCGGTAAGGTGATCCTGGAGAACGGTGCGGAACTGAAGGGTTACGGAATTTCGAGACGACTTAAAGGACTGGAGTCGGTGATTTCCGCGATTGCAACTCTGGGGCCCACATTCGAGCGAGAATTCCTTGCTGCTACAAACGAAGATTTGGCTCTGGGGCTGGCGCTGGATGGATTTGGGACCGCGGCCATCGGCGCGCTGACTTCTGCCGCCGGGAAGTATTTCACACAGCATTTAACAGCGAAGCATTCGCTGACGACGGGCCCATTGTTTCCGGGAATGCGTGGATGGGATCTGGCCGGAGCACAAACGGCCCTGTTTTCACTGGTTGATGCTTCATCGATCGGGGTGAGCTTGAACTCGTCGTTTGTGATGCAGCCATCCAAGTCGGTGTCCTTGGTCATCGGGATAGGGCAGAAAGCGCGGTGCACCGAACTGCCTTGCAACGAGTGCGATTCCTCGGAAATCTGCCGTCACAAGCCATCCACGACTTGAAGAACACGATGGATCAGGAATTCACGATCGAATTGCAACCCATCGGGAGGCGCGCACGGGTCGAGGCGGGGCGGAGTGTGCTGGCCGCCGCGCAATCCGTTGGGGTGGAACTGCAGGCGGTATGCGGAGGTGCCGGGACTTGCGGCCAGTGCAAGGTTCGCTGCGTTTCTGGAATTCTTGCTCGACCCACATTTGAGGAAGTTGAGCAACTCGGCAAGGCTAACATCGAAGCAGGATATCGGCTTGCTTGCCGGGCGACCGCACAGAGCGATCTGCAGATAGAGATCCCGCCGGAATCGCTGACCAGTTCGCAGCGTGTGCAGGTCGAAGGAGGAGAGCGGTGCGTCCCCGTCGATTCAGTTCTTTCACTCAAGGTTCTGGCTGCCGAAAACCCGATTCTCGGTCTGGCGATCGATCTGGGAACAACAAAAATTGCGGGGTACCTGGTGGACCTGGAAAGCGGGAGCACGGTTGCGGCCTGCGGAAGGATGAATCCACAAATCGTTAATGGAGAGGATGTGATCAGTCGAATTGCGTTTGCAAACAAATCGGAGCGGGAGCGGGGCCGGCTTCGAGAACAAATCATAGAAGCAGTGAACGAATTGACAGAGGAGTTGTGCCAGGAAGCGCACACTTCGGTGGAGCACGTTTTTGAAGCAGTGATCGCAGGAAATACGGCGATGCATCATCTGTGCCTCGGGCTCCCGGTGCATCAATTGGGTATCGCACCATATCTGCCAGCCAGCACTAAGCCAAGCTATCGGCCTGCGAAAGAGATGGGGCTTCGGCTGGCAGCAACAGCGAAGGTGTACATGCCACCTATTATTGCGGGCTATGTTGGTGGAGATCACGTTGCGATGCTGCTGGGTGTCGACCAGAAGAACGGCCCGCAGCCTGCGCTGGCAATCGACATTGGGACGAATACGGAACTGACCTTGAGTGTGAATGGCCGGCTTTATTCGTGCTCCTGCGCGTCTGGTCCAGCGTTTGAGGGTGCGCACATTAAACATGGAATGCGGGCTGCCCCTGGGGCGATCGAGCGGGTGCAGTTCGAAGCTGGAGTGATTCAGTACTACACGATCGGGCGAAAACCACCAGTGGGGATTTGTGGGTCCGGAATACTCGATGCGATCGCGGCGTTACTGGATGCAGGAGTTCTGGATGATCGCGGGAACTTTCAGAGGGACGTTGCGGCGTTTCGCGCTGGAGGAAACCCGAATGAATTTCTGTTGGCAAGCGCCGAGGAGACCAAGAACGGAAATGGAGTTGTTCTGACGCGTGAGGATATCAGTGAGATTCAATTCGCGAAGGCAGCGATCCGTGCAGGGATCGAAATATTGCTTAGGGCCGGGAGTATAGAGGTGAATTCGCTTGCAAGCGTGGTAATTGCCGGGGCATTTGGGAGTTATCTGGATATGCGGAGCGCGGTACGAATTGGAATGTTCCCCGACATTCCTCTTGCGCGATTCCGACAGGTGGGAAATGCCGCAGGACTGGGCGCCCGGTTTTTGCTGGCATCGGCAAGTGCACGACGGGCAGGGGAAGAGTTGGCGGAGCAGATCAACTACGTCGAACTGACAAACCATCCAAAGTTTCACGAGCAATTTGTGAAGGCACTTTTGTTCTGAGGATTTTAGCGCCGGTTGTCTCAATTGCCGGCCAGTCGTCGGGGCAGCGCGCGAATAAAGTCTGGACTGGTTCCGCAACAACCACCGAGAAACGTGGCGCCCGCTTTGGCTAGATCGCTTGCCGAGGCGGCAAATTCCGCTGGCGTCGTTTTGTATTGGGCCACGCCGCTGACCATTTCCGGCAATCCAGCATTGGGCTTGATCCAGATGGGCAAAGAGGTGGCCGCGGCGAGACGCTTACAAACTGGGATGAAGTCGCGAATGCCGAGGCCGCAGTTGGCACCAATGGCACTGATGCCTTCGCTTGCGAGCGCAGTGACGGCCTGTTCCGGGGATGCTCCCATTATGGTGCGGTCGCGATTCTTGCCGGAGTCGAATACGAAAGAGACAATCACGGGCAGCTGAGTTTCGAGCGCGGCGGCGGCGGCGATGCGGGCTTCGGCAAGATCCGTCATTGTCTCGATCAGGATGGCGTCGGGGCCCTCGGCGGCGAGCGCGTTGGCCTGCTGGGAGAATGCTTGCCGCAATTGGTCGTGGGTGACTTCTTTCGTCAGCAACATTTTGCCGCTTGGACCAATGGAGGCAAAGACGAGCGCGGAATTTGCCGCGGCTTGGCGGGAGAGGCGGACACCAGCGCGATTGATTTCCACGACGCTGTCGAGGAACCCGTATTGAGCGAGGCTGATGGAATTCGAGCGGAAGGTATTCGTCAGAATGACGCGGCTGCCGGCGTGGATGTAACTTTCCGCAACTTGGCGGACGAGTTCAGGCTTGGAAAGATTCCACTCGTCCGTGCAAGCTCCAAGGGCTGCGCCCAACTTTTGAAACTCTGTGCCCCAGGCGCCATCTGTCAGGGTTGTGGTGCCCCGGCGGCAATCTTCAAAACGCATGAAGGGTATCCTGTTCCGAGCGCGTGCTCGCCGAAAGGTCCGGCATGTAAGTTCAGGCCGTTCGGAGCGAAGGGTACGGCTGTACAAATTCAGAGCGAAGCTATCAATCCAGCTTGAATTCCTTTTTCCAGTCGCCAGAGTCGGGCAAGGCGGGCTGCTCCCTTTTATCGAGAACGTAGTTACCAAGGACGAGGTAGTCCATTTCGGTGCGCATGAAGCAGCGATAGGCGTCGTCGGGAGTGCAAACGATGGGTTCGCCGCGGACGTTGAAACTGGTGTTGACGATGACGCCGTAGCCGGTTTGCACTTTGAATTCGTGGATGAGCTCCCAAAAACGGGGATTGGTATCGTGGCTGACGCTCTGGATGCGCGCGGAATAATCAATGTGGGTGATGGCAGGCAAATCGGAGCGAAGAAAATAGAGGCGCTCGTAGAGAGGTTTTTCGTGGTAACCGGTGGGAACGGGATTCTGCCGGTCTTTGCGGACCGGGGCGACGATGAGCATGTAGGGTGACTGGCGATCGAGATCGAAGTATTCGCCAATGTCTTCTTCCAGGACGGAGGGAGCGAAGGGTCGAAAGCCTTCTCGATATTTTATCTTGAGATTCAGTTTTTTCTGCATCTCAGGGTTGCGCGCGTCGCCGAGAATGCTGCGGTTGCCAAGGGCACGGGGGCCGAACTCCATGCGGCCCTGAAACCAGCCGACGACGTTGCCTTCGGCGAGCTTTCGGGCTACGTCGGAAGCAAGGCAGCGAAAATTGTCGTAGTGGTGGGCGTTGGCGTCGTATCTCTGCAGTGCGCGCTCGATTTCCTTTTCGGAAAATTCAGGGCCGAGATAGGAACCTTGTGTGGCATCACGTGGGCCAGGCAGTTGGCGGTCGTTACCGTAGAGAATATGCCAGACGGCGTAGGCCGCGCCCAACGCACCACCCGCATCGCCGGCAGCGGGTTGAATCCAGAGATCGTCAAATGTGCCGGCGCGGAGAATTTTTCCGTTGGCGACGCAGTTGAGGGCGACGCCACCGGCCATAACCAGATTTTTGCAACTGGCGAGTTCCCGGGCGGTTTTGGCCAGGCGAAGGACGGATTCCTCGGTGACTTGCTGGATGGCGAGGGCCATGTCCATGTACGGCTGTGAGATTTCCGATTCCGGTTTGCGACGAGGTATGCCGAAGAGTTTTTGCCACTTGGCTTCGTTGGCCATTTTCAGGCCAGTGGCGTAGTCGAAGTAATCCATGTTTAGGATGACGGAGCCGTCTTCGCGAAGGTCAACAAGTTGGGTTTCGATTTTTTTCTTGTAATCGGCGGTGCGCGGAGAGTCCGGATTGCCATAGGGGGCGAGGCCCATGAGTTTGTATTCGCCACTGTTTACCGCGAAGCCGGTGTAGAAGGTGAAGGCGGAATAGAGCAGACCGATGGAATGCGGGAAATGGAGTTCTTTGAGAATTTCGATTTCTTTGCCGCGGCCACGGCCAATGGTAGTGGTGGCCCATTCGCCCACACCGTCCACGGTGAGAATGGCGGCTTCCGCGAAGGGCGAAGGATAGAAGGCGCTGGCGGCGTGCGAGAGGTGGTGTTCCGGGAAATAGACCGGCACATTGCCTTCGCCGAGTTTGGCGAATTCATCCCGGAGCATGCGCCGCATGAATATTTTTTCCTTGATCCAGGCGAGCATGGCGGAGAGGAAGCTGACGAAACCGCTCGGCGCGAAGGCGTGGTAGGTCTCGAGGAGGCGTTCGAACTTGAGGAACGGCTTTTCGTAAAAGGCGGCAGCGGAAAGGTCTTTGAAGTTCAGGCCGGCTTCCTGCAGGACGTAGCGGCAAGCATTAGTGGGGAACGAGGAGTCGTGCTTTTTGCGAGTGAAGCGCTCCTCCTGGGCAGCAGCGACAATTTTGCCGTCGATGAGGAGCGCGGCGGCGCTGTCATGATAAAACGCGGAAATGCCAAGGATCGCTTTTTTCATTCCAAAACTTTCGGCTTTATTGCATTCAATCGCCAGGTGCCTAGAACAGAGAGTAGATGAACGGCGCGATGGCCGAACCGGCGGCGAAAAACATGATGACGCCAAAGCCCAGCAGAATAATGATCATGGGCAGCAGCCAGAATTTCTTGCGCTGCTTCAGAAAGCCCCAAAGATCTTTCAAGAAATCCACGCTTCTCTCCTTCGATTAATACGGCTTCTCGATATCCTGTGCTACAAACAGATGATTGCGGACCAGCATGGCCGATTCCCTGCTGGCCTTGAATTGACGCAACTTCAGCGAATCTTTTCCCAACAGCCGGCGCACCACACCGATCGGCGTAACGAGGCCGAAAAACAGGATTGAAAGCAGGATGCGGGACATGACTGTGCCGAGCAGATGCGAAAGTCCCAGCCAGAGAACGGCCACCGGCGCATATATGCGGGGAATGATCATGTTGATTACGTGGAGAAGAACTGCAGCGTAAAGCAGGCCATTGCGGTGTGCCTTCAGATAGCTGAGAAGGAGGAGTAACACCATGGCCATGCCGGTGTCGCGGCTCTGGTCCTTGGTCATTGATGTGACAGAAAAACTGATGGCAGCCACCTTCTTTGTCGAAAACTGCTACCCCCTGGAGAAGCTACAGACCTTGAAACCAGCGCGGCAAAGGTCCGGGGCACTTGACCGGAACACTGGCAGCGGAAATCGCCTACGATACAAATGGACCTGGATTCTGCCGAAAGAATAGTTTATCGCAGGAGGGCCGTATCATCCACCAGAAGGGGCGGGAACAGTGCACATTTGAAATGATATTGCACACCGCCAGTGAGAAAGCGGTGATTTCGAGTGAAGAAGGAATTGTGATGCAAACGAACCGCCGCTCATGCGTTCAAATTCAGGCTGTTGGAGTGTTTTCCTTGCGACAATTCGCCGGCAAGAAAAAATAGATGCCGCTCGACGGCATAGACTTCCGCAAATTCTTTAAGGGAGATCTAGATCGACGCGATAGAGGTCCCCTTCGCCGTGCGTAATGATGGCCAAAATCGAGTCGTCGGGGGCCAAGCCGGTGAAGCCACAACGGATCGAGCCGGCGTGCAGCAGAGGTGCAAAATCGAGCACGCGCTCTGATTTTCGGGTTTCAAGGTCGAAGCGGAATACTGGTTCCTCTGGTGCGAGCAGATCCTGGTAATAAAGATATCTGGAGTTGTGAGACCAGACCCCGCCAGTGAGTAAAGTGCCGCTAGCGATTTCCTGCCAATTCTCGCTCTTAAGATCGAGAATTTTCAGGTGATTCAACTCCCCGGATCGCGTTTCCGAAACAGCAGCAAGAAAGCGGCCGTCGGGAGACGGGGCTGGGTGTATCAGATCCTCGGAGCCGCGAATCTTTGATGTCCTGGAACCGTTCAGATCCAGGAGGTAGATGCTGCTCCCGGAAACGGATGCCGCTCCGGAAAAAGCTTGGCTGGAATAGAAAAGTGAACTGCCGTCAGCCGACCACACCGGTTCATAGGCACCCGTGCCCAACACCATTTCCTTAGGCACGCCTCCGTCGGCGGGGATCGTGAAAAATCGCCAGGTGGATTCCCTGCCCCGCTTGGCTGAGAACAAGACGCGCTGCCCGTCGGAAGTCCAAGAAATATAGCTTACCTTGGTAAACTCCGAGGCGATTGGGTGCTGGTCGCTGCCATCGCTGCGGCTTCGCCAGAGGGTGCCATCGCGAGAGTAGACGAGTTGCGAGCCATCCGGCGAAAATGCAAGCCAACCTGGTTTGAGATTTGGGAGGAGCGGTTCAAAAGTTCCGCGAGCCTGGTCGTAGATGACGGCGTCACGGTGCTCCTGGCCACCCCACACGAACACGCTGTGCCCGGTGTCGTCTGGAATGGGTTGTCCATAACCGTTGGGCCCGAACGTTAACTGCACGGGTTGTGGAGTTTCTCTGAGCCAAGAATTGGCGACGTCGCGAACGGCCCAGACCGTTTGATGATCTCCTTGCATGGATTCAAAGAAAAAATAGCGCTCATCGGGCGACCACCTTCCGCCGCGTTCGTGACCTCCAAACGGCCATCCAGGGAGGATGGGGTGGAGGTTCTCGCCGTTTGATGCCACTTCCCAGAGCGAAGAGGTCTCGGCAATGTTGTCGAAAAGTGTGAAGCGCAGGCGCTGGCCATCCTTTGACCAGACAGGATGAGCGGAGCGTCCGGGCAGGCTTACAAGTTTCCGGACATCCGCGCCGTTGCGCTCGCACTGATAAATTCCGTCCGGTCCGTTAAAAGTGATTCCCCGGCCATCCGGAGTGAAGGTGGCGTCATCGGCCACGATGTTTCCCACACGTCGCGGGGGACCACCCACAATCGGCACAATCCAGAGGGGCAAATCCGGAACTCGCGCGGCAAAGGTGAATGCGAGAAACTGCGAGCGATCCGGCGAAACGTTCACCACTCTCATATTGCGATAGGTTGCGGAGAAAGGCTCCGCGTCACCGCCCGTTGCCGGAACCTGCATAAGATTCCAGTGATCGCCGGCGCGTTCCAGAAAGAACAAGCGCGCGCCATCGGTGGTAACACGGCCCCAGGGGTCGAGCTTTGTGTTATGAGAAATCCGGACAATATCCAGCACGCGCACCGGACTTGAAGGAAACAAACGGTGCGCTCCAATCACAGCCGCCGCGAGAACGGAGGTGATTCCCAGGACAATGGCGACGCGCCACGTGCCGAACCTGGCTAGGGAAGGCGAGGGTGCTCCATTGGCCGCCGGAATTGACTCTGGCAGCGGCGCGGCCGTATCTGCCAGATGAGAATTTCCATTTGCCACAGCAGTCGTGGGGGCAATGAAGCGGTAGCCGATTCGCCCAACCGTCGCGACAAACCGAGGGTTCTCAGCATCATCTCTTAGCGCTTGGCGCAGCCGGTTGATGGAGGTGTTCAGGCTGTGATCAAAATCCACAAACGTATCGGCGGACCAAAGCCGTTCTCGAAACTCCTCGCGCGTGACTACTTCATTGGGACGGTCCAGCAGGATGGTAAGAATTTCGAAGGGACGATCCTGGAGCTTGACTCTGGAGCCTTCGCGGCGCAGTTCACGGGAGGCAAGATCGGCCTCATAGAGACCGAAACGGATCGCACGCGGAGCTCGGGAGGGCTGGAGCAACGCTCACCTGCTAGGCGGGGGAGTCTAGCATAAAGTGGAATGGGGGTCAGCAACCACTTAAGACCGCTTACCCATGCCCGTAAATGATTTGTACTAATAGAGTTACTAGGTTATCGCAAAAAGGTTGCGAGATGGGCGGCCGTCCATTGACGCGCCAAGGGCTTCTGGACTACATGGTGAGCCGCAGTGCGGCCCGGCTGCGACTGCCTTCACTCTCGGCATTCGCCACTGGGAAATTCCGTGAGCGACAAACTGCAAATAGCGGAAGCGTCCTCAAGCAGACCATTTCCGGCCCCGCGGGAATGAATTGCCTTCCGGCGGACTGCAAAACAGTCTCGAACAAGTTCCAGGATTGTGCTCGCGGCGGCGTTGCTGATGCTGAAAGGTCTTAGCTTTGAGTCCCGCTCTTATGAGCATTTTGTTCAGGGTGAGTCATGAAACTTCTCTATAGAGATGGTGCGAGTGCGGGAAGAATGGCCTCGATTCATTGGGGATTGAATCTAGTCGCGATGATGGCAGCGGCGATCACCGTGGCCACTCCGACCCACGCCCAGGGCACCCCGCCTGCACTGACCTACACTTGCAATGACGGGACCATGGTCAATGACCCCGGCAAGTGCCCACCCGCACCCGGTCAAACGTACACGCTGACGGACTTGGGAGTGGTATCCATCATAGAAGGCAGGTCGAGCGGGGACAACGGGAGCCACGCCACCGCCATCAATGCTTCGGGTACAGTGATTGGCTACTCAGGGCTATACATCGACCCGTCGGCTCAGGTGGGAACCTATGGGTTCCAAAACCGCGATGGATTTATATGGACACCGGATTCGAAGAACGGGACAACCGGCAAGATCGCCTACATTGGCGGCCTCCCTGGAGCCTATTGTTTCCAACCCGAGAGGTCTGATCCCTACACTGGAACCACCACGCCAGCTGGTTACATCCAATTTGACAGCATTCCTCTTGGCATCAATAGCGCCGGGAAAGCTGTGGGGTATTCGTGGGCATCGACTGATGGCACCTGTGCGAAGATAGGTCCCGCGCCTGCAATTTACTACAATGGAAGTATTACTCAACCTTCCTTCGGCGGCGTTCCCACCAGTATTAATGACGCGGGCCAGATCGTTGGGAGTACCACACTAGACTTCAGCGATTTCGGCTCTAATGCTTTTCTTTACGATGGGGCCGTGCACATACTCGCGAACCCGTCATACCCTCCGATCCTTCCGTATCTTTTATATGCTTCCTACCCCACCAAGATCAACAACAACGGTACTTTCGTCGGAATATCGTACTCGGCAAGTCAGGGTCTCGCATTCGTGCACAGCGGCACGGGACCACTTCTGACCACAGACATTATTGGAACGTTGGGTGGTCCAAACAGCAGCGCAAATGGCATCAACGACGCCGGAATGGTTGTGGGAGTGACAACGCTGGGAGGCACGTCCGGACAACACGCATTTTATATCGATCAGTCGCAACTGACGCATGATCTGGGGACGCTTAGCAGTGATCCGCTGGCCAACAGCGCAGCAAATGCCATCAACAACAAGGCGAACGATATTGTGGGCGGGTCGGATGTGGATCCCGCCAAATACTGGATGACATCGGTACACGCGATGATCTGGCGCAGTGCGGGCATACATGGCGCGCGTGGGATTGACCTGAACACGCTACTCGATCCGAGTGTGGTTCCCCCTTACGGCACGCAGAACGCTTGCCCACACCTGCAATGCTGGGAACTTGTCACGGCCACCGGCGTAAACGATCTTGGGCAGATCGTGGGCGAGGCCGTAGTGGTGAATTTAGACCAGACGGTTGGCACTCGCCACGCGTTCCTGCTGACTCCGATGTGCACATCACAAGGCGGGGACACGGATGGCGACGGCCTTTGCGACAATTGGGAAAAATATGGCTACACCGATCCGAACACCGGCCAATTCGTAGACCTTCCCTCCATGGGCGCCGACCCGATGCATAAGGACATTTTCATCCAAGCGGACTACATGGTAAACGGAGGATCCTGCGACGGAACGGTCTGCAACATATTGGGACATTCTCACCAATTAAAACCTAACGCCGCGGATTTAATAACGGCGGCTTTCGCGACGGCGCCCGTGGATAACCCGGATGGGAACCCGGGGATCACCCTGCATATAGACAGCGGCCCGAACACCGTTATGAATCCCCTGACCGGAGCAACGTGGGGAAATCTCTCGCAGGCGCACAGCATGCCGGAGATACCTATGCTGGGCCAACCTATCAATTGCCCGGCACAGGGTGCAAAGCCGGTAGAATGTCCATACGACTTTACGGACTTCATCACCATTTGGAATGCGAACCTTGCGCCGAGCCGCGTTCCGATCTTCCACTATGTTCTTTTCGCACACCAAATCGATGCTACGGACAATTTCGGCAATCCATTAAACCCTTCAGGCGTTTCGGACAATGTACCGTCCAGCGCATCCGTTGTTAGTTTGGGAGGTCTCCCCGGCGACCCGAGCATGGTGGGAACCGACATGCAACAGGCGGGTACGCTTATGCATGAGCTGGGGCATCAGTTGGGCCTTCGGCACGGAGGCCAGGATAATGTCAACTGGAAGCCAAACTATTTGAGCGTCATGAACTATTCGTTCCAGGACGGCCTGGTTTACGGCAGCCTTCCAAGCCTCCTGGATTATTCCGAATTCGCATCAATTCCCCCTCTAAATGAAGATGCGCTGGATGATAATGTAGGTCTGAACGGCGGAGTTCCCATAGCGAATTATGGGACTATCTATTACTGCGGGGGGCAGATCAATCAGGCGGACATCGCAAACAACCCAATTGACTGGGCATGCGACGGCTCCATGTCGGAAAAGGGCATTGGGGCAGACATTGCAAAGACCGGAAACCTATTTTCAATTCTGACGGATTACGAAGACTGGCACCACCTCGTCTATGATGGCGGTGGTATTGGGTTTGGTGTTGGGACATACACACTCACCCAGCCGGCCGCTCTATTCGAACCCGAAAGCTATGTGCCCCCCAATCCTTTGGCGGCATACCGCGTGGCAGTCTTTAGCCCTGGCCTCGCTCCCGTGTACCCGGGCACGAGCCTGAATCTGACTTTCACTGTCAGGAACACCGGAACACAATCCGACACTTATGCGCTGTCAACACAGTCGCCGTACACCTGGTGGAATACTTCTTCGATACCCAGCACGGTGACTCTCGCCGGGGGCGCAAGTCAGCAGATCACGGTGCTGTTTACGGTGCCGGGAAGTTTCGGGTGCGCGAGTATCGATGGAACGCACGCCACGTTCACGATCAAAGCGGTAAGTGAAACACATTCGGTGATCGCGGACAGCGGGATTGCGGAGCTAGATTTAGGTGCGTCGCCCGGGAGTTCCACCGTGCCTTCGGTAACCGGCCTCTCGCAGAGCGAAGCGCAAGCAGCGATTCTGAGCGCCGGCTATACCGTTGGAAAGGTAACCACAAACTCGTCGCCAGCCGTTCCCGCTGGCACAGTGATATCGCAAACACCACCGGCTTGCGGGTACACGGTGCCCGGCGGTGCGGTTTCGCTGGTGGTTTCCACAGGTCCAGCGTTTATTGCCGTACCGAATGTTATCGGTGAAACGGAGGCGGCGGCGGCCACGGCGATCACGGCCGCGGGACTAGTGATTGACTCAATCTCCACCACAGCATCGTCTAGCGTTCCCGCCGGCATGGTTATTTCCGAGAACCCTGCGGCGGGGACAAACGTTTTGGTTGGATCGTCGGCGGAAATTTTGGTTTCCTCGGGTGCGTCTTTTTCAAATGTGGTGCCAAACGTCGTGGGGCAATCCGTGGGCGCAGCAGACACCGCGATTGTTGATGCCGGGCTGGTCGTCGGCACAACCACGGGCTTTGTTTCCTCAACCGTAACCGCGGGGACAGTGATTTCCGAAACTCCCGTTGCGGGAACATCTGTTACACCAAGCTCCTCAGTAAACCTGATCGTTTCCGTGGGGCCGTCCTCCTACTCCGT
>Ga0209698_10000697_pt1 | contig 38351 bp, 35 predicted proteins | sample LitLauG_LLR_2012_FD_187203 | JGI IMG/M metagenome (GOLD analysis project Ga0209698, IMG submission 187203) | Freshwater sediment microbial communities from Pennsylvania, USA - Little Laurel Run_MetaG_LLR_2012 (SPAdes) (version 2) | ecosystem: Environmental > Aquatic > Freshwater > Creek >... | reverse complement strand
TACCTGCGACGGCTGCGCCGCGATGATCAATGGAGCACGCTCGACCATATAGTAGCCGTGAAAAACAAATGAGGCACCGGCGGAATTACGCGCGCGCACGGCCCACGTCTTCTGCCCCAACGTATCGGCCAGGAACGTGAGGCTCGGCGCGATGGTCCGCTGGATCGCACCTTCATCCCAGACCGATTCACCCGTGAGATTCCATTCATAGGTGACGGGAGCTAGGGAATTGGCTACTGCATTTAAGATCACCGGCTGCCCCGGGTAGGGCGCCTGGGCGGGCGGCTGCACGTGGGGGACCTGCTGGGTCACCGGGTGCTGCTGGGTGACCGTCGGGTCCTGGGCTCCAGCGGGCCATCCCGCCGGAGGTGCGGGGGGTGCCGGCGGTGCGGGGGGTGCCGCCTGTTCCGGTGCCTGCCAGGAGTCCGGCTGCTCGTTCATCTGGTCCATCTCGTCCTGCCTTCGGGTTGGGAGACCTCGTGTGACGACGTCACCCGTCCATTCGACTGCCCGACCGTAAAGCCTGGTTGAGCAGAGCATATGAATTGCATAAGGAACCGGTTGCCGTCCGCTGTCCCTCCGGTCCGGTCACCGTACCGGCGCCACCACGGTGATCAGGTCATCGTCGATCGTGGCCCGCCATCCTTCCGACACGAATCCGGCGACGCCGTCGAGGCCCTCGTCGAGGAGGGCGCGGGCCAGGTGACCCTTGGCCGACTTGGCTTCGTGACCCACGGCCCGACTGCCGTCCGCCGCCACGAACCGGGCACGCACCACCCGGGTGGCGCCGGCCAGGGCTGCCAGGTCGATGGCATGGGCGTGCTCGGCGGGCAGCAGGTCCACCACCAACCGCCCCCGGGCCCGCTCCATCAGCACATCGGTGAGCACGGGTCGCCAGAACGTCGACAGCCGTCCCAGCCCCCCGAGGACGACCAGGAGTCGGAGCCGGTAGTCCGCCACGGGGTCGGCGGCGGTCGTCACCCCGTAGAGGCCCGAGGGCACGAGGATCCGCCGGCGGTCCGCCGGCGAGAGGGTGGCCGGCTCCAGCCCGGCCCACACCACCCCGGTGTACCGCTTCCAGGCCGGCAGCACCGGTGCCTCCCCCGCAACCAACATCGCCGTCGTCGCCGTCGCACGCTCGAGCAGGTCCCCCCGGACGCCGAGCACGCGGGCACGGCCCGAGGCGTCCGACGACCGGAGGACGCGTGCCAGCTCCGCCAGCACGAGTGCCCGGGGAGCCGCCAGTGCGTCGTCGAACGAGCCGGACCGCGAGGGCGGGCGTCCGGACGCGGCCTTGCCCTCCGACGGAGGCACGAGCAGCAGCGGGGGTCGGGGCACGGAGCAGGACCGTACCGCCTGGGGCCTCGGTCCGAGGCGCCCGGGATCAGCGGCGAAGCGGACGGACCCCGTAGCCCGGCGGCGGGTCGGCCAGGAGCGCCTCCAGGACGTCCCGGTGGAGGAGGCCGGCCTGGGTGCCGACCTGCTGGACGACACGCATCGAGTTGACCGGGGCACGCGCCATGGCCTCCCCGAGGGAGAGCCCCGACGCGATCCCGGCCACCAGGGCGGCCGCGAAGGCGTCGCCCGCCCCGGTCCGGTCGAGCACGGGCGCGTCGTCGGGGAAGACCGGTACCTCGACGTAGTCGACCCCGTCGGTGCCGAACGCCCCGGCCGAGCCGTCGGTCACCACCACCCGTTCGGGACCCAGCTCCAGCATCCGGTCGAGGAGCACCGGCGGCGGGTCCCCGGCCGAGGACCCGGTGACCGTGGCCGCCTCCTCGCGGTTGCAGACCACGAGTGCCGCCCGACGGTACAGGCGCGCCAGGGCCGCCGCGCCCCGGGCGATCTGGAGGGTCCCGGGCTCGAAGGCGAGGGAGACCCGGGGTGTCTGCTCCAGCCAGTCGGCGATCTGGTCCTCGTACTCGTGGGCATCGCGCCCGACGGAGGAGACGAAGAGCCACGACGGCACATCCGACGCATCCAGGACCGGCCACTGGCACTCGTGCTGTTCGTGGTGGACCAGGATCGTGCGCTCGTGGTCGACGCGGAGCACGAAGTTCCTGTTCGTCGGCACCCGTGGGTCGAGGCGCACCAACGAACCGTCGACCCCCTCGGCGTGGAGCGCGTCGACCGCGTCCCGGCCGGCGGGGTCGTCACCGGCGTAGGCCACCAGCCCGACACGGAGCCCGAGCCGGGCGCAGGCCACGGCCACGTTGGCCGAGTTCCCGCCCGCCGCCACCGTGGCGGTCACGTCGCACGCCACCTTGGCGCCGAAGGGGAGTACCAGGCGCCGGCCGGCAGGATCGTCCTCGACGCCGGCGTCGTGGTCGGAGACGGTCAGGTAGACGTCGACGGCCACGTCACCCACGCAGAGGAGGTCGAAGCGGTCACCCACCGTGTGGTCCCGGTCCACGGCTCGTCATCGACCGGGCCCGGTTCAGGCCGCTACCGGAGCAGCCGCGTCCGGATCGATCTCGAAGAACCGATGGGCGAGCGCCTCCAGGCACACCCCGAACAGGGTCCACTCCTGGAGGGCACCGTCGGGTCCGGTCGGCCGCCCGACGAGCACGAGTTCCGGGTCACCACCCTGACGGATCGCGCTCCCTTCGGCCATGGCGCTGACGGCGACGGTGAACTGGCGGAGGGTGAGCGGCGTCCGGACCCGGATGCCCAGGTGGTCGACGACCAGGGCGAAGAGCTGCTCCCAGGTGTCGGTCGTGGCGGCGAGTCCCTCGACCAGGGCGTCGCGCACACGGGCCCGCCGCCCCGGCAGCCCGGTGGTCAGGGCCAGCACCCAGACCCCCATCCACAGGGACCAGTCCCGGGTCTCGAGACGGGCCCGCATGCCCACCTCTCCACCCACCCTGGCCAGCTCGGACAGCGCCTGCCAACGGGCGCCGGGCGTCGACCGGTCGACCCCGGCGAGCAGCGGCGTGAGGACCGCGGCCGTGCGGTCGAGCTCACCGGCGGCGTCGGCGTTGGAGGCGATGGCCACGAGCACGTCGGCCTGGAAGTCCTCCTGGTTGTCCCAGATCCTCCGGATCACCGAGGCGTTGGTGAGCCGGACACCCGTGGTGGCCTCGACGTGGCCGAACACCCGTTTGAAGGTGAGGCCGCCCGCGCCCACGGCCAGCCCCTCCTCCTCGAGCAACGCTCGGCCCGCGGCGATCAGCAGCGCCCGCAGCTCCTCGCGGCTCCGCCTCGACCGCCGCACCCCGGTTGGATCCGCCACGTCACCATCGTCGCAGATCCGGGCCCGCCCGGCACCGTGCGTCCGAACGAGGGACCGTCGGGCCCTTGTCCCGCCCGGGGACCCCTGCCTGCAACAGTTGTTGCAATCTACGGTTGCAAATTGTGTCCACAGCGTGCATACTGTCTCCAGTGGGTGGCGGATTCACCCCCCCGGGACCTGGCGGTTCCCGGGGCGGTTGCGGGAAGGGCGGGCGTCCGGTGCACAACCGGATGCCCGCAGCCCGCGTGGCGGAAGGCGAGCGGATGGACCAGTGGAGTCCCGGGGTTACCGATGTCGGCACCGTGCGTACGCCGTCCGCCCGGCCACGGGACCAGGTGCTGCATGCCTCCCGCTCCATCGAGGAACGCGAGCCCCTCCCCGTCGCGGGGTGGCTGGTCGTCCCCACCATGGTGCTTCTGGCAGCCGCCGCCATCTTCGCCGGCTACCACTGGCTCCAGTTCATCCCCGACGGATCGCTCCGTCCGTCGGGGATCGTCGTCACCGTCCTGGCGCTGGTCGCGACGTTCGCCCTCACGCGGCGCACCTCGGCGGGGCGTGCGGTCCTCCTCCGGCGGATCGCCCGCACCTCGGCAGCCGCCCTGCCGGTCCTCGCCCTGGTCGGCCTCATCACCCACCGCACCGCGTGGAACCAGGTCCTCGGCGCGGTGTCGCTCCTGTTGGCGGCGGCGCTGCTCGCCCTGGCGGCCGTGTCGGAACACGCCGACCACCCCCGGGGGTAGCCCGCCACACAGGCGGTCCGTCGGGTGGCCGGTGGACAGTCCGGGCGCGGCAACCTATCGTCAGTCGCCTTGACAGATGATGCGCGGCGGCGTCCCGGGAACGCACCCGGAGCCCCGCGGGATGAGGACGGCGCCATGCAGCAGTTCGAACCGTTCGACGGCGTGATCGCACGAACCCAGGCGGAGTCACAACCGTCGTGGCCGGTTCCGCCGCATCCGGGCGAGGGGGCGCCCGACGTGGTGGTGATCGTCCTGGACGACACCGGCTTCTCCCACTTCGGCTGCTACGGGTCGGACCTCACCACCCCGAACATCGACGCCCTGGCCGCCGGCGGCCTCCGGTACTCGAACTTCCACGTCACCCCGCTCTGCTCCCCCACCCGGGCGGCGCTGCTCACCGGCCGGAACCACCACACCGTCGGCATGCGGGCGATCTCCAACTTCGACAGCGGCTACCCGCACATGCGTGGGCACATCACCGACCACGCCACCACCATGGCCGAGGTGCTGCGGGACGAGGGCTACGCCACCTTCGGGGTGGGCAAGTGGCACCTGTGCGCCATGGAGAACGCCTCGGCCGCCGGGCCCTACGACCAGTGGCCCTGCCAGCGCGGGTTCGACCGGTTCTACGGCTTCCTGGAGGGGGAGACGGATCAGTTCTCGCCCGACCTGGTCTACGACAACCACCGCGTCGAGCCGCCGGCCTCGCCGGACGACGGCTACCACCTGAGCGAGGATCTGGTGGACCACGCCATCTCGTTCATCCATGACTCGGTGTCGATCCGACCCGACCGACCCTTCTTCACCTACCTCGCCTTCGGGGCGATGCACGCCCCCCACCAGGCCCCGGCCGAGTATCTCGAGAAGTACCGGGGCCGGTTCGACGAGGGGTGGGACGTGGCCCGCGAACGGTGGTTCGCCCGCCAGATCGAGCTCGGCCTGCTCCCCCCCGACACCGTGATGGCGCCCCGGAATCCGGGGGTCGAGCCGTGGGACAGCCTCCCCGAGAACCAGAAGCGCCTGGCGGCACGGCTCCAGGAGGCGTTCGCCGCGTTCCTCGAGCACACCGACGCGCAGATCGGCCGGCTGGTGGCCGACCTGGAACGGCTCGGGCGGCTCGACAACACGCTGCTGCTGGTCCTGTCCGACAACGGGGCGAGCCAGGAGGGCGGGCCCTTCGGCATCCTCCACGAGATGAAGTACTTCAACATGCTCGTCGAGACCCCCGACGAGGCCGTCGAGCGCCTGGACGACATCGGGGGGCCGCACAGCCACGCCAACTACCCGTGGGGCTGGGCCCAGGCCGGCAACACGCCCTTCAAGTGGTACAAGCAGAACACCCACGAGGGGGGTGTGCACGTGCCCCTGATCATCCACTGGCCGGCGGGTGTGTCCGACGCCGGCTCGGTGCGGGACCAGTTCCACCATGTCAACGACGTGGCCCCCACCGTGTACGACCTGCTCGGGATCAGCGCACCCGACGTCTACCGGGGCCGCGAGCAGCTCCCGATCAGCGGGCAGTCGATGCGGTACACCTTCGACGACCCCGACGCGCCGTCCACCAAGGGCCCGCAGTACTACGAGATGTTCGGGCACCGGGCGATCGTGGCCGACGGGTGGAAGGCCGTCACCCGCCACACCGCCGGCACCCCGTTCGACGAGGACACCTGGGAGCTCTACCACTACGACGTCGACCGCTCCGAGTGCCACGACCTGGCCGGGGCGATGCCCGAGAAGCTGGCCGAGCTGGTGGCCCTGTGGTGGGAGGAGGCGGAGGACCAGGGCGTCCTGCCCCTCGACGACCGCTCCATCGAGCTCTTCTTCACCCGGTACCGTGACCACTCGGTCCATCCGACCGACCGGCGCTACACCTACTACCCGCCGATGGCCCCACTGCCCGCACAGGTGGCCCCGGGCATGGGAGGCAAGGGCTTCGACCTGGCCGCCACCGTCGACCGCCCCGCGGGGGCCCAAGGCGTCCTGTTCGCCACCGGCACCGAGAACTCGGGTCTGAGCATCTTCGTGCAGGAGGACCGGCTGGTCTTCGACTACAACTGCTTCGACGACCACCTCGTCGTCGAGTCCACCGTCGAGGTGCCGACCGGCCCATCCGTCGTGGGCGTCCGCTTCCGTCGCGAGGGGGCGGGCGCCGCGGCGACGCTCTTCGTCGACGGCGTGGCCTGTGGCGACCTGGCCATCCCGTTCGCCATGCACATCATCTCGAGTGTGGGGCCGAGTGTCGGCTACGACCACGGCAGCCCGGTCAGCCAGCGCTACTCGGGCCACTTCCCCTTCGAGGGGACGCTGCAGAAGGTCGACATCGCCGTCGTGCACAAGGGCGCCGAGTCACCGGACGTGCTCCGTGCGCAGGAACGCGCCGCCCTGGCCCAGCAGTAGGAGGACGGCGCTCCGACGGACCGCCCGTCAGGCGGTGAACCGGGCCGAGGCCCCGGCGTCCACGTCGATCACCGACCCGGTGATGTGGCGTGCGCCTTCCGAACAGAGGAAGACGACGGCCGCCGTCACCTCCTCGGGCTCGAGCCACGGCACCGGCTGGACGTGGAGCGTGGCCATGACCGGTGCCACGTCGTCCCGGGTCGGCTCGGCCACGTCGGGCCGCATCAGGTTGTAGAGCATCTCGTTGTGGAGCATGTCGGTCGAGATGTTCCCCGGGGCGATGACGTTGGCTGTCACGCCGGAGTGGGCCATGTCGTGGGCCACCGACTTGGTCAGACCGATGACCCCCCACTTGGAGGCGCAGTAGGCCGGGATCAGCGGATTGGCCGACCGACCCATCATCGACGAGATCCCGATGATGCGGCCCCACCGGTTCCGCCGCATGTGCGGGGCCACGGCCCGCATCGAGTTGAAGACCCCGGTCAGGTTGATGTCGACCGTCTCCGCCCATCCGGCGGCGTCCAACTCGAAGATCGACCCGAGCGTCGACACCCCGGCATTGGCCACGAGGATGTCGACCGACCCCAGTTCCTGCACGACGCCGTCGACGAAGGCCATCATGCCCCCGAGGTCCCGCACATCGGTGATGGACGTGACGCAGCGTCGGCCCTCCGCCTCGACCAGGCGGGCCGTCTCGGCCAGGTCGTCCGGGGTGGCCAACGGGTAGGTCACGGTGTCCAGGTCCGCACAGCGGTCCACCAGCGCGATGTCGGCCCCCTGGCGCGCCAGCTCGACGGCGTGGCTCCGGCCCTGACCCCGCGCCCCTCCGGTGATGACCGCCACCCGGCCGGCGAACTGCCCCTCCGCCGGGACCACCGATGCCGCTTGCTCCGCTCTCGTCCGCTCCGACACGGTGCCTCCCCCTGGGTCGTGCACGACCGGTCCGGTCATGTCCTGGATGGGGACGGTGCCCCGGATCGGGATCCTAGGCCGGTCGGGACGAACGGCCCCAGGTCCGCAGGACGTCCCGATAGGTGCTGTCCCACATCGCATAGTTGGCGCGCAGCGCCGTGCCGGGCCACCCGTGGGGCAGGAGCTCGTCGGGCAGCAACGGGTCGGACTGGAGGTGCCGGAGCACCGTGGCGGACAGGGCGAACCCCGCCGCCAGGTCGCCCGGCCCCCGGGTCGGACGGTCGGCCAGACGGTCGGTGAGGAACCGGGCACGGTCGGCCCAGGCCCCGAGTTCCCACAGCGACGCCGCCAGACGTACCGGGTCGGCCACCGGCGCGCCCACGTAGACGGCCACGTCCGGGTCGGTGGCGGGGTCGGGTCGGAGGTCGAGGTTGTCGGGCCGGAGCCAGACGCCCTCGCGCTGCTCCGCCAACCGGGCGAGCCCGAGGCGTCGACGGCGGTCGGCCCGCTGGTCGGGAGTGCTGCCGGTGGTCGTCACGACCACGATGCGCCACGCCCCGTCCCACGTCCGGGTCCGACCGATCCGGCTGTCCTCCTGGCGATCGCGCCGCTCGAGCAGCCGTCCGGCGAGCCGGTACCGGCCGGCGCCGTCGGTGACCGCCTCCCCCGAGGCCACCATGCGGCTGAGCGCCACCCGGGAACGGTTGGCGTTGATGCCGAAGAGGCCGGCCAGGTGCACGAGATGGGCGACGGGCAGTTCGGGCGGGTCCTCACCCAGCAGTGCGCTGGCCAGGACCGACCGGGCGGTCAACGGCCGGTCGGCGTCGGCGTCGGATCGTGCCGCACGGGCCGGGGACGCCGCCGGCGCCGGGGGTGCTCGGTCGGGCATTACGTGATTGCATCAGCTGACATATACCTGTAATGTAGCCCGGATGGCGCCCACCATGGTGGCCGACGAGGCCGCCCGCCCCGACGTCCTTCCCACCGACCGACTCCAGGCCAACGGTATGGCGCGCCCCGAGCTGCGCGCCGAGCTTCGCCGCATCGACGACGCCAGGAACGCGCTGACGGTCGCGTCGGTGTGGGTCTGGGTGGGCGTGATCATCGGGGGTGCCGTGTGGGTCGACCGATGGTGGGCGTACGTGGTCGCCTTCGTCCTGATGGGCCCGATGTACGCCCGGTTCGCCATCCTCATGCACGAGGCCGCCCACAAACTGCTCTTCACGAACAAGCGGGTGAACGACTGGGTCGGCACCTGGCTGATCGCCTACCCGACCTGGACGCCGATCGGCCTCTACCGACGCGGCCACTTCGCCCACCACAAGGAGGAGTTCGGACCGAACGAGCCCGACATCGCCTTCTACGGCGGCTATCCCTGCGACCGGGCGACCCTGCGCCGGCGCCTGGTGCGCGATGCCGTGGGCATCTCGGGCTGGAAGAACTTCGTCCCGCTGTTCCGATCGCTCAAGGTGGCCGCCTTCCGCCGCACGTCGCTCTCGATCATCGGGGTCCAGCTCGTGCTGTGGGCGGCCATGTGGGCGGCCACGGACAGGTGGTGGATCTACCCGGTGCTGTGGTGGCTCCCGTGGATGACCCAGTGGCGGGTGATCAACAGGCTGCGCGCCATCGCCGAGCACGGCGGTCTCGAGGCGAGCGCCGACCGGCGGGTCACCACCCACAACGTCCGCCAGGGATGGGTGGCCCGGTTCTGGTTCGTGCCGTTCCACACGGGCTGGCACCTCGCCCACCACGTCGACATGGGCGTGCCGTGGCGCAACCTCCCGAAGTTCCACGCCGAGCTCGAGCGGGCCGGCTACATCACCGAGGGCATCACCTACCCCGGCTACCGCGCCCTGTGGCGGGCCCTGGCCTCCGCCTGACCCGGTCGGCCCCGTCGTCCCGGACCCGGGCGGTCAGACCTCCCGGCCCCGCATCCTCCGGTAGGCCCGCACCAGTCCCGCCGTCGAGCTGTCCTGTCCGGTGAGGTCCGGTGCCTCGGTCGAGCTCAGCACCGGACCCAGCTGACCGGCCATCACCTTGCCCAGCTCCACGCCCCACTGGTCGAACGAGTCGATGCCCCAGACGGTGCCCTCCACGAAGACGGTGTGCTCGTACAGCGCCACCAGCTGCCCGAGTACCGACGGGGTCAGTTCGGGAGCCAGGATCGTCGAGCTCGGGTGGTTGCCCGGCATCACCTTGTGCGGCACCACGGAGGAGGGCGTGCCCTCGGCCGCCACCTCCTCGGCCGTCCTCCCGAAGGCGAGCGCCTTGGTCTGGGCGAAGCAGTTGGCCATGAGCAGGTCCTGGCGGTCGGCGTCCTCGTGGGTCGACGTGGCGAACCCGATGAAGTCAGCCGGGATGAGCCGGGTCCCCTGGTGGATGAGCTGATAGAAGGCGTGCTGGCCGTTGGTGCCCGGCTCCCCCCAGTAGATCTCGCCCGTGGCTCCCTCGACCGGTGTCCCGTCGCGCTTCACCGACTTGCCGTTCGACTCCATCGTGAGCTGCTGCAGATAGGCCGGAAACCGGGCCAACCGCTGGCTGTACGGCAGCACCGCGTGGGTCTCCGCCCCGAACAGGTTGGCGTACCAGACGCCCAGCATCCCCTGGATCACCGGGAGGTTGGCCTCGAAGGGCGCCTCGACGAAGTGGCGGTCCATGGTGTGGAACCCGTCGAGCATCTCGGCGAACGCGGCCGGTCCGATCGCCACCATGAGGGAGAACCCGATGGCCGAGTCGTAGGAGTACCGACCGCCGACCCAGTCCCAGAAGCCGAACATGTTGGCGGGGTCGATCCCGAAGGCGGTGACACCGGCCTCGTTGGTGGAGACCGCCACGAAATGACGGGCGACGGCCTCCTCCCCGCAGCCCAGCCCGTCGAGGAGCCAGTCGCGTGCGGCGCGGGCGTTGGTCAGCGTCTCCAGCGTGGTGAAGGTCTTGGAGCAGACGACGAAGAGCGTCTCGGCCGGGTCGAGGTCGACGAGGGCCGCGTAGAGGTCGACCGGGTCGACGTTGGACACGAACCGGCAGTCGAGGGCCGGGTCGGCGTAGTCCGCCAGGGCCTGGTGGGCCATGGCGGGGCCGAGGTCGGACCCCCCGATGCCGATGTTGACCACGGTGCGGATGCGCCGGCCGGTCTGGCCCGTCCAGGCGCCGGACCGGATGCGCTCGGCCACCGCGCCCATGGCGTCGAGGACGGCGTGCACGTCCGCCACCACGTCACGTCCGTCGACCACCAGCGAGCTGCCCCGGGGCATCCGCAGGGCGACGTGGAGCACGGCCCGGTCCTCGGTGGTGTTGATCCGCTCGCCGGCGAACATGGCATCGCGGCGGCCGGCCAGTCCGGCGCGGCGGGCCACGGCGAAGAGCGCGTCCAGCGCGTCGGCGTCGACACGCTGCTTCGAGTAGTCCAGGACGAGGTCACCGGCACCGGCCACCATCGTCTCCCCACGGTGGGGGTCCTCGGCGAAGAGCTCGCGGAGGTGCCTTCCGCGGACCAGCCCGAACCGGTCGACGAGGGCCTGCCATTCGGGCGTGCCCGTGAGGTCCCCGACCGCGGCGTCCGCCACCCTCTCGTCGTCGCTCATCGCACCCGCCTCCGTCCCGGCCTTCGTCGTGCCCGGCATCGGTCCGGGCATCGGTCCAGGGGCACACGGTCGCGGCGCGCCCCACAGAGGACGACCTTAGGCACTCCGGCGCCGGCTCCGACGAAATTGCGGAATGATTACCGTGCGATAACGATGTGATCGCGTGCCGTTCACCCGGGACTCCTACTGTCCTGGACGATGGCAGAGCAACCAGAGCCGAAGTGCGGGTGGTCCCCCCGGTCCCGACGTGAACCGGCGGACCGCCCCGGTGTTCGCTCCTGTCGTCCGGGGTCCTGGACCCCACTGCCTCTCACGGCAACCCCGTCGGAGCCGGCGCCACCGGTCCGGCGGTCCAGCAGCGGCACGAACGCGCGGTCCCGTCGCCATGGCGGCACGCCCGTCTGCCCGCTGTTCCGGAACGTCACGGGGTCCGGATGACCCTGACGTTCCGCGAAGTCGAGCGGGGAGTGCTCCCGGCCGAGGCCCCGCCCGTGATCCTGGTGATCGACGACGACCACCTCACCCGGGACTCGCTGGCGGCCACGCTGTCCATCGAGGGGTTCGTGGTGATCACCGCGGCCACGGCGGACGAGGGGGTCGCCTTCCTGGCATCCGACCCACCGGCCCTGGTCATCCTCGACACCCAGATCGGCGACTCGGACGGGTTCGTCGTCTTCCGTCGGATCACCACGGTCGCACCGTGGGTGCCGGTCATCATGATCACCGAGGAGGACGACGAGCTCGACGCCGTCCTCGCCCTCGAGGCCGGCGCCGCCGACCACGTCACCAAGCCACCCCGTCCCCGCGAGCTGACCGCCCGCATCCGGGCCGTCCTCCGTCGGGTCGGGAGCCAGCCCCAGGGACAGGCGCCGGCCGCGCCCAGTGGGGCGTATACGTTCGGCCCGGTCACCGTCGACGTGGCCCGGCGCGAGGCGACGCTGCACGGGCGCGACGTCGAGCTGTCGCGCAAGGAGTTCGACCTGCTGGCACTGCTCGTGTCCGAGGGCGGGCACGTCGTGACCCGCAAGCAGTGCATGGACCGCATCTGGCGCGACCGCAAGAAGGGGGACAGCCGCACGCTCGACACCCACGTCAAGCGCCTCCGCAAGAAGATCGAGGTCAATCCGGCCGAGCCGGTCCACCTCATCACCGTCCGGGGGGTGGGGTACCGCTTCAAGCCGTAGGAGCCCGCCCGGCACCGCACCCGCCCATGCCCTCCCCCACTGGTCGTTGCGTGGTGTGCGGGCGGGCTCCTACGACGTGGGGCGCCCTTCCGGCGACTGCGTGGTCGGAGGGACCCCGGTGGGCGGAGTCACGGGGTCCGGGGGCGCCCTGCCGTACACTCTCCTTGCCGACGGAGCCGGCGGCCGGCCGAGGTCGCTCGCACTGGATGCCCACCGGAGGCACGCGTCGCCACCCCGGAAGGAGCGCACCGGTGCCCGAGTCGACCGGGACGAGCGGACAGGACCACCACCTCGCCGGCACCCCCCACCACGGACCGGGGCCGCTGGCCGCCATCGCCGGCGGCGGCGCGCTCGGCACGCTGGCCCGCTACGGGGTGGAACGGGCGGTGGTTCCCGCCCCGACAGGAGTCCCGTGGGCCACCTGGACCGTGAACGTCGTCGGGTCGTTCGTGCTCGGTGCCGTGGTGACCCTGGTGGTGGAGCGGTGGCCACGTGACCGCTATGTCCGTCCCCTGGTGGCCGTGGGATTCTGCGGCGGCTTCACCACCTTCTCCACCATGGCCGTGGAGATCGACCAGCGGATCCAGCACGGGCACGGCACCGTGGCGGCGGTGTACCTGGCACTGAGCCTGGTGGCCGGCCTGGGAGCTGCCCTGGCCGGAATAACGCTGGCCCGTGGCCGGGTACTGCCCGCCCCGGGAACGTTGCCACCGGACCCCGACCTGCTGACCGGGGACGACGGGGAGCGGTGGGACGGGGAGCGATGACCCTCGCCCTGCTCGTCCTCGCCGGCGGCCTGGGCGCCCTGCTCCGCTACGAGGTGGAGCTCCTCGTGCGCCGGCGGCTGGGCCCCGACTTCCCCTGGGGGACCCTGGTCATCAACCTCTCGGGCTCATTCGTCCTCGGCGTGGTGGTGGGTCTGGCGGCCCATCACGGCGTCCCCACGTCGGTCGCGACCGTGGTGGGCACCGGTCTGCTCGGTGCCTACACGACCTTCTCCACCTTCAGCGTGGACACCGTGGGGCTCATCGAGCGCGGTCGGACCCGGGCGGCGGCGGCCAACCTCGGCGTGAGCCTGGTGCTCGGCCTCGGCGCAGCCGGACTTGGCCTGGTGATCGGACACGCCCTCTGAGGCTTGGCGCTCCGTTGACCTGCATCGATGTCAGCTCACCGCACCGACGCCACACGACGTTCACGGAATGATCACCGGCAGGTTCCCCCGGGGACGGCCGGTGTTCACCTCACCTCCCTAGCGTGGGAGGAGGAGGAGTCGCCTGTGGCCCTGCAGCACCCCGGCATCGGACGTGAGCGCACCAGGGTCCTGGTGATCGAGGACGAGGAGTCCTACCGCCAGGCCCTCGCCTCCGGCCTCGGCATGGAAGGGTTCGAGGTGGTCCTGGCGGCCGACGGGCCCGAAGGGCTGCGCTGCTTCACCGAGCACACCCCGGACATCGTCCTGCTCGACATGCTCCTGCCCGGCATGCACGGGATCGACGTGTGCCGCCGGATCCGCTCCATGTCGTCGGTCCCGGTGCTCATGGTGAGCGCGGTGGACACCGAACTCGACGTGGTGCTCGGCCTCGAACTGGGCGCGGCGGGCTACGTCACCAAGCCGTTCCGGCTCCGCGAGCTGGTCGCCCGCATGCACGCAATCCTTCGACGGGTCCAACCACACGCCGGGGAACCGTCCGACGTGCCCGTCGCCAACCACCAGCCGCCGATCGCCCTGCCGGCCACACCGCAGAGCGGACCGGCGTTCGGCTCGGTCAGCGTGGACTACGTCCGACGTGAGGTCACCGTCGACGGCGCCACGACCCACCTGTCCCGCAAGGAGTTCGACCTGCTGGCCGCCCTGCTCTCCCCGGCGCGCCGGGTACGTTCCCGGGACGAACTCATCGATCTGCTCTGGCCCGACACCTACCTGACGGACACCCGCACGCTCGACACGCACGTCCACCGCCTGCGGGCCAAGCTCGAGCCCGACCCCACCGACCCCCGGTTCATCGTCACCGTGCGGGGTGTCGGGTTCCGCATCGACCCCGACGGCGACGCAGGTGTCCCCCCCGCTCCGTCCGGCCTCGCCGAGGATCGGTCCGTCGGCGCCTGACCCGTCGCCACGGACGGTTCAGCCGAACCGACCGTTCACGTAGTCGAGGGTCCTCGGGTCGGACGGCTCGCTGAACAGTTGGACGGTGGGGCCGTACTCGATCAGCTCGCCGGCCTTGTCGTCACCCATCAGCAGGAAGGCACAGCGGTCCGAGACCCGCATGGCCTGCTGCATGTTGTGCGTCACGATGATGATGGTCACCCGCTCCTTCAGCTCGACGACGAGCTCCTCGATGCGCTTGGTGGCGATCGGGTCGAGCGCCGAGGTGGGTTCGTCCATCAGCAGGACCTCGGGCTCGACGGCGAGGGCGCGGGCGATGCACAGGCGCTGCTGCTCCCCACCCGACAGGGTGCTGGCATGGGCGCTCATCCGGTCCTTGACGCTGTCCCACAGGGCCGCTGCCACCAGCGCGGACTCGGCGGCCTCGTCGAGCAGGGCCTTCTTGCGGACCCCGTTGAACTTGAGTCCGGCCACCGCGTTCTCGTAGATCGACATGGTGGGGAACGGATTCGGGCGCTGGAAGACCATCCCCACCCGGCTGCGCAGGAGCGTCGGGTCCGTGGTCGGCGCGTAGACGTCGAGGTCACCCAGGAGGATGGTGCCGGTCACGGCTGCCGTCCGCACCGTGTCGTGCATCCGGTTGAGCGCCCGGAGCAGGGTGGTCTTGCCCGAACCGGACGGCCCGATCAGGGCGGTCACCTCCCCGGCGTGCACGTCGAAGGTGACGTCGCGCACCGCGGTCCGTCCGCTGAAGGAGACCGCCACGTCGTCCAGGGTCATGACCACGGCCCCTGTCGGCGTCGGCGGCGCCTCGGTCGACTGAGCCCCTCCGCCCTCGGCCCCCGTGGTCACAATGCCAGCATCGGTCATCGTCGCTCCTTCCGCAACCTGGCGGCCAGCAGGCGACTGCCGATGCTCAGCACCAGTACGACCACCACCAGCAGGAGTGCCGCCCCCCAGGCCAGCTGGACCTGGTCGGCATAGGGCTGACTGCTGCTGTTGTAGATCGTCGTCGGGAGCGACGCCATCTGCTTGGTCGGATTCCACTGCAGGTACTGGTTGCCCCCGATGGTCAGGAGGAGGGGCGCCGTCTCGCCGAGGCCGCGGGCGACCGCAAGCAGGACCCCGGTGATGACCCCGGGGAGCGCGGTCGGCACCACCACCCTGCGGGCGATGGTCGCCTTGCGGGCACCCAGTGCGAGGGCCGCCTCGTTGAGCGACGTCGGTACGCCGCGGAACGCCGTCTCGGCGGCGCGGACGATGACCGGCAGCATGATGAAGCCGATGGCGAACGAGCCGGCGAGTCCGCTGTAGCCGTAGTTCCGCACGATGGCGATGTATCCGAAGATCCCCACGGTGATCGACGGGACCCCGGTCATCACGTCGGCGGTGAACCGGAGCGACGCGGCCGCTCGTCCGTCCGACTCGGCCAGGAAGAGCCCGACCACCAGGCCCAGCGGCACCGTGACGGCGATGGCGATCCCGGTGATGACGATGGTGCCGACGATGGCGTTCCACACGCCTCCCCCCGGGATCCCCTCGGGCACCGTCGACTGGGTGAAGAAGGCGGCGTTCCACGCGGGCAGACCCTTGACGACCACGTAGGCGACCACGGCGACCAGTGGGACGATGGCGATCGCCAGGAACGCCCAGCACACCCCGAGCGCGATGCCCGATCCGATCTTGCGGCGGCGGAGACTCGACGCCGCGGCCTCCTGCACCGCACGGCGGCGCTCGACCGTCGGGTCGGCCGGCAGGTCGGCGAGCACCGTCATCTGGCCGCCGCCCCTGCGCTCGGACCGGCCGTGGACCACACCAGCCACCGGGCGACGGAGTTGACCGTGATCCCGATGACCAGCAGGACCAGCCCGGCGGCGAACAGCACGGCCAGCTCGGTGCCGGTGGCCTCGCCGAAATTATTGACGATCAGCGACGGGATGGTGGCGGCCGGTGACTTGATCGAATGTGCGATGTAGGGCGAGTTGCCGATCACCAGTGCCACCGCCACCGTCTCCCCCAGCGCCCGGCCCGTGGCCAGCGTGAACGCGCCCAGCAGCCCGGTCCTGGCGCCGGGGACCACGACCTTGCGCAGCACCTGCCAGCGGGTCGCACCGAGCGCCATGGCCCCTTCGAGCTGTTCGTTCGGCACCACGGCGAGCACGTCACGCGAGATGGCCACCATGGTGGGCATGATCATGACGAAGAGGATGACGCCGGCGAGCAGCAGTCCCACGCCCTGGTCGGGCCCGTCGAACAGACCGGTCCATCCGAGCACCGAGGTCAGGAACGGCTCGACCGTGTCCCGGAAGACCGGCGCCAGGACGACCAGGCCCCACAGGCCGTAGACCACGCTCGGCACGGCGGCCAGCAGCTCCACCGTCGTGGAGAGTCCCGCCCGGGTCCGGGCCGGGACCAGGTAGGCGAGCGCCAGGGCCGTCCCCAGACCGATGGGCACGGCCAGGACGACGGCGATGGCCGTCACCTCGAGGGTGCCGAGGATGAACGGCAGCAGGCCGTACTTGCCGTGGCTCGGGTCCCAGGTCCCCTGGAAGATCCAGGAGAAGCCCAGCGTCGAAAAGGCCGGTCTGGCCTGGAGGACGATGGAGACCAGGAACCACGCCGCCAGGGCGGCCACCACGAGGGCGGCGGCGCCCAGGGTCCACCGGAACCCGCGATCGGACAATCCGAACCGGCCCCTAGTCCCCGGGGGGAGGGAGGCGGGCGCCGGTGTCGGTGTCTCGATGATGGTCACTGCGATGGTGCGCGGCCGGATCGAGCCCCCGAACGGGGGTCGGCGGCCCGGCGGCTCACTTGCTCAGCAGGGTCTGGCCGGTGGTTCCGGTGACGGTCAGCAGCTGGGTGCGCACCTGGTTCTGGACGGCGGGAGGCAGCGCCACGTAGTCGAGTCCGGCCGCCAGGTCCTGGCCGCCACCGGTGTGCGTCGTCCAGTCGAGGACCTTGACCACCTGGGCGCCCGTCGTGTCGCTCGTCTGCTTCTGCAGCAGGATGGCCCAGCTGTAGCCCGAGATCGGGTAGCTGGTCGCACCGGCCTGGTTCACGATCGAGAAGTCGGTGGCGCTGACGTTCGGCTTCTGGTCGGCGTCCGCCGCCACCGTGTTGAGGCTCGGGACCACGTAGGTGCCGGCTGCGTTCTTGATCGCGGCGTAGGCGAACTTGTTCTGGATGGCGTAGGACAGCTCGACGTAACCGATCGAGTAGGGGGTCGCCTTGATCGACGCGGCCACACCCGAGTTCTTCGGGGTCTGCACGGCGGTGGCCGGCCAGGCGATGGTCTTGGACGTCCCGAGGGTCCAGGTCGTCGGGTTCGCCGACTTGAGGTAGTCGGTGAAGATGTAGGTCGTGCCCGAGCTGTCGGCCCGGACCTCGGGGACGATGGCGTGGGACGGCAGGGTAACGCCCGGGTTGAGGGCGGTGATCTGCGAAGCGTTCCACATGGTGATCGTGCCGTCGAAGATGCCGGCGAGCGTCGGGCCGTCGAGCTTCAGCCGGGCGGAAACGCCGGGCACGTTATAGGAGACGGTGACTCCACCGAGGATGTCGGGCACCTGGACGACCGGGCCGGACGAGGCCGGCACCTTGGCCAGGTCACTGGCGCCCATGGGCACGTCGGAGGCGGCAAAGGCGACGGACCCCGCCTCGAATGCGGTGATACCGGCACCGGAACCCACGCCCTGGTAGTTCACCTGCAGGCCCGGGTTCTTGCCCGTGTAGGCGTAGAACGCCGAGGTGAAGAAGGGTTGGACGAAGGTCGAGCCCGAGGCGTTGAGCGTGCCGGCCGGCGCTTTCAGGTCGGCGGCCAGGTATGACGCGTTGTCGGCCGAGAGCGTGCCGCCCGGGGGGGCGGTCGTCGTGGTCGCCGGGGTCGAGGAGGAGCTGCAGGCCGTAAGGAGCGCTGCCGCGGCCAGGCCGAGTGCCGCCAGCGGGGCAGCCCGCCGACCGCGCATGGTTCGGGTCTCGTTCGTGGTGGTCACTGCTGTCCTGCCTCCGTGGTCGTGTTCCGGGCGGCCCCGACCGCTGGGACGGGGATCTTCCTACCTGACCGACGGTACCCAGGCCAGCTGAACGGCAGGTGAACTCCAGGTGAACTCCGTACGAATCTCCGGGGAGTTCGTCATGAACTCATCGGGCCCCGGCGAACTTCTCGATGATCCGTGCCAGTTCGAGCGGCTGGTCGCCCTGGATGCTGTGTCCCGCGTCCTCGACCACGATGACCTGATCGGTCGGACGACGACGCCGGAACTCGGCCTCGTCGTCGTCGTCCACCACCGGCGAGCGGCTCCCCCGGGCAAGGAGGACCGGGACGCCGATCCGTTCGAGCGCATCCCACTGCATCAGGTTGTCCGCCCGCTCGACGTGCAGGCCGGGCTCCATCGCCGGGCGGCCCAGCTGGTGGCGCCAGGTCCAGGTGCCGTCGGGCAGCTGGACCGAGTTGTGCAGGACCCCGCGCCGCAGTGACGACACCGAACGGGTCGGGTTGAACTGCACGGTCCGGTCGAGGATCTCGTCGAAGGTGGCGAAGGTCTCCGGACCCGACAGGAAGGCGGCGATGTCGGACGTCTTGTCCCCGGTCACCCCGGGGGTGATGTCGACCAGCAGCAGCCTCGGCACCAGGCGCGGGTGGCGGGTGGCCAGGGCGATGGCCGTGGCGCCCCCGAGCGACATCCCGACCACGGCCAGCGCATCGGGGGCCAGTTCGGCGATCACCAGCGCCACGTCGTCGGCCATCGACGCCGGGTCCAGCCATGCCGAGTCGGTCGGCCAGTCCGAGTGGCCGTGTCCGGGCAGGTCGACGGCCACGAGCGGCCTCCCCAGCGCCAATGCGACGGTGTCCCAGGTGTGGGCGTTCTGACCGCCGCCGTGGAGGAGGACCAGCTCGGGCGGGTCCTCACCCCACACCAGGGCGCTGACCCGTCGGCCCGGTGCCACCTCGAGTGTCTCCCGGCGGACGACGGGTGGGCCGTCGAACGGCAGGCCCGCCTCCTCGGCGTTCTCGTGGAAGAGGGAGAACTCGTCGTAGGTAGCGGGTGTCTGGTCGCTCATGTTCGCTCCTGGTCGCAGGGACGCTCGTCGTGGATATCGGGTCGGTCGGCGTGGCGGAGCGCGTCCACCAGCTCGCCCAGTGTGTCGTCGGCGACGAGGTACGGGGTGTAGAAGCCGACCCGGTCGGCCAGGCCGCCGAATCGGGCCACGATGTCGTCGGCCACCTCGGCGGGGGACCCGACGGCGGCCAACGTCGACAGCATGGTGTCGTCGATGCGGCCGGGCATCTCGTCCCACCGGCCGGCCTTGGTCAGGGCGTTCAGCTCGGGCTGCAGGTCCCCCCAGCCCTCGACCTCGAGCACCGGTCGGTAGGCGGGGGTCGACGCGTAGAAGGCGAGCAGCCACCGGCCGGCCAGTCGGGCGGTCTCGAGCTCCGCCTCGTCCCGGCCGCAGCAGACGATGACCTCGCCGGAGACGGTGAGGTCCGACCGGTCACGACCGGCGCGGGCCAGGCCCTCGGCCACCGCCGGCAGCGTACGGCTGCGGAAGTGGGCCGCGGTGTTGAACGGCATCACCAGCAGCCCGTCGGCCACCTCGGCCGCCAAGGCCACCATCTGGGGGCCGAGGCCTCCGAGGGCGATGGGAGGGAGGCCGTGCGGGTGTGGTCCGGGGTTGAAGAGGGGCGGCATCAGGGTGTGCGAGGTGAACTCGCCCCGGAAGTCGAGCCGCTCGCCGGTCTCCCACGACGCGAAGATTGCGCGCAGGGCGCCGACCATCTCGCGCATACGGGCCACGGGACGATCGAACTGGGCGCCGTACCGCTTCTCCACCTGGGCGCGGATCTGACTGCCGAGCCCGAGCGTGAAGCGACCCTGCGACAGGAGCTGCAGGTCCCAGGCCTGATGGGCGAGCTGGACCGGGTTGCGGGGGAAGGCGATCGCCACGTTGGTGGCCAGCTCGAGGGTCGACGAGGCGGCGGCGGCCAGGATCAGTGGGGTGAACACGTCGTGGGGACCCTCGAACGTGAAGGCGCCGTCCACCCCGATGGCCTCGAGTCTGCGGGCGTGGGCCGGCGCGTCCTCGAGGCCGGCCAACTGGGTGTCGAATCGCATCGGGCCATGTTCCCACCGTCGGGGTGCACCTGTCGTCGGGCGGTCGGCACGGTGGTCGACCACCTCGGGACCTTCTGCCCTCACCGGAGACGGCCCCCGGTGGCACACTGGGACCATGGCACCCAGGATCTGTACGCCCGAGGAAGCCGCACAGCTCATCGGGACCACCGACGCGGTCGGCTTCGGACTCGGCCCGGCCAACCCGGACGCGTTCCTGACGGCACTCGGCGGGCGCGACGACTGGGTCGACCTCACGTTCGGCGGCGCGCTCCTGCTCGGCTTCTACCCGGTGCTCTCCCACCCGAACGTCACCTACCGGTGCGGCTTCTTCGGGCCCGCCGAACGGATGCTCCTGGCCGGCGGAGCCAACATCGAGCTGGTGCCCGGTGGGTTCCGCCAGTTCGCACCCATCCTCCGACGCTACGACCCGCGGGTGATGACCGTCCTGGCGGCGCCGCCCGAGGACGGCGAGGTCAACCTGTCGCTCCACCTCGGCGCCACCTACGAGGAGCTGCTGCTGGCCGGACGCGACCCCGACCGGCTGCTGGTGGTGGAGGTCAACCCCCACCTCCCCCGGACGAACTCGTTGGCCCCGGACTTCACCAACACGATCCCCCTCGACATCGTCGACGTGCTCGTGGAGGCGTCAGGGGCGCCCTTCACCCTCCCCCAGCCGCCGCCGGACGACATCGACGACGCCATCGCCGAGGTGGCACGGTCGTTCGTCACCGACGGTGCCACCCTCCAGATCGGCATCGGGGCCGTGCCCAACATGGTGGCCAGCAAGCTCGCCGAGGGGCCCGGTGGAGGCTACGGGGTCCACTCGGAGATGTTCACCGACGGGCTGATGCTGCTCCACCAGTCCGGCAAGGTCACCAACGACGCCAAACGCCTCTTCAACGGCGTGTCGATCACCACCTTCGCCCTCGGGTCCGCCGAGCTGTACGCCTGGCTCGACGGCAACACCGAGGTTGCCTTCGTCCCGGTCCAGGTCGTCAACGACCCGACCGTCATCGCCCAGAACCACGCCTTCGTGTCCATCAACGGCGCCCTCAGCGTCGACCTGTACGGACAGGTCGTGGCCGACAACATCGAGGGCCGCCAGATCTCGGGCGTCGGAGGCCACGAGGACTTCGTGGCCGGGGCGGAGATGCGGCTCGACGACCACTCGCTCATCTGCCTGCGGTCGACCGCGGTGTCGAACGGCGTCACCCGGTCGCGTATCGTCCCGGCGCTGCCCGAGGGCTCGGTCGTCTCCACACCACGCCACCACACCGGAGTGGTCATCACCGAGTACGGGTCGGCGGACCTGTCGGGTCGGACCGTGCGCGAGCGGGCGGCGGCACTGGCCGAGATCGCCCACCCGGACTTCCGTCCCGAGCTCCGGGAACGGGCGGCGACGCTCGGCAGGCACTGACCACGTGCCCGACCCAACGCCGGTCGAGGCCGGCACGGGAGGACGTCGGTCCACCCTGCGCGTCGCCAGCTTCAACGTCCACATGGGCGTCGACGGATGGGGTCGCCACTTCGACGTCCTGGCCGAGTGCGAGGCGCTCGACGCCGACGTGCTCGTCCTGCAGGAGGCGTGGACGCCCGACGACGGGACCCCGGGGACGGCGGCCCTGGTGGCGGGACGACTCGGGTACCACGTGGTGGTGGAGGCGCCGCTGGCCAGCGCCCGGCTCTACGAGCCCGTCCCCACCACCTCGACCCGGTGGGGCCCCGGCCTCAGCCCCATCCGCAAGACACTGCGACTCGACGACGAGAAGTGGAAGGTGGTGGCCGGGCCGAAGGACCGGCGCGCCCAGCACGGTCACTGGGGTGTCGCGCTCCTGGCCCGGGTGGTGTGCCGGGACCCCCACGTGCTCGACCTGGGCAAGCTCCGGCGCGACCCGGCGCGACGGGCGGTCGTCCGCTGTGCCACCGACCTGGGTGGTCGGGAGCTGGTCGTCCACGGTACCCACATGTCCCACATCTCCCACCTGTCGCCCGCCCAGTACCGGCGCCTGGCCCGGCTCCTGCCCCCGCTCGACACCCCGGCGCTGCTCGCCGGCGACATGAACATGTGGGGCCCGCCGGCGTCCTCGTTCTTCAGCGGGTGGCGGCGGTCGGTCATCGGCAGGACCTGGCCGTCCCATCGGCCCCACAGCCAGTTGGACCACATCCTGGTGACGCCGGCCGTTCGGGTCGTCGACGCCCGCGTGGCCGGGTCGTCGGGCTCCGACCACCGTCCGGTCGTGGTCACCCTGGCCCTGGCCTGACCGGCCCGGATAGCGTCGTCCCATGGCCGACACCCTGGAGGACTTCGAGCGCTCGGAATTCACGGCCGGGGGCGCCACCCGGACCATCTACCGGACCGGGTCCGGACCGGCGGTGATCGTGATCAGCGAGATCCCCGGCATCACGCCCAACGTGGCCCGGTTCGCCCGCATGGTGGCCGCCATCGGCTGCACCGCCGTCATGCCCAGCCTCTTCGGCGACGACGGGCGCGAGCCGACCCTGCCCTACACGCTGGCGTCGATCTCCAAGGCGTGCGTGTCCAAGGAGTTCACGGTCCTCGCACTCCACCGGACCAGCCCCGTGACCACCTGGCTGCGGGCACTGGCCCGGGCCGAGCACGAGCGGTGCGGCGGTCCCGGGGTGGGAGCAGTGGGCATGTGCCTGACCGGCGGGTTCGCCCTGGCGATGATGGTCGACGACGTGGTCGTGGCCCCCGTGCTGAGCCAGCCCTCCCTGCCGTTCCCCGTCAACCGTGCCCACCGTCAGGCGCTCGGGATCAGCGACACCGACGTCGACCGGGTCGTCGAGCGTGTGGCGGCCGGGGTCTGTGTGCTCGGCGTGCGCTTCACCGGCGACAAGGCGTCACCACCCGAGCGGTTCGCCGCGTTGCGCGAGCTCCTGGGGGACGGCTTCGTCGGCGTCGAGCTCGACTCGTCACCCGGCAATCCCCACGGCCACCGGAAGGGTGCGCACTCGGTGCTCACCGAGGACCTGGACGACCGACCCGGCACCCCCACACGACAGGCGCTGGACCAGGTGCTGGACCTGTTCCGGAGCCGGCTGCTGGGGTGAGGCGCGGGTGACCGGCACGCTCGTCGACCATTGGCGGGCCCGCGGCAGTCACCGGGACGTGGCGGGACACCGCATCTTCACCGTCGACATCCCCGCCGAGGGACGGGTCACGGCGCCGCCGCTGCTCGTGCTCCACGGATTCCCGACGTCCTCGTTCGACTTCCACCAGGTCGTCGACGGGCTCGCCGGCAACCGACGGGTGGTGCTCTTCGACTACCTCGGCTTCGGCCTGTCGGCCAAGCCCGACCGTCCCTACCGACTCGTCGACCAGGCCGACCTGGCCGTCGATCTCCTCGCCCAGCTGGGCATCGACCGGCTCGGCCTGCTCACCCACGACATCGGCGACACCGTCGGGGGCGAGCTCCTGGCCCGCCAGCTCGAGGGCAGCTGGGCCGCCGAGGTCACCGACCGGGTGCTCACCAACGGCACCGTGTACATGGACCTGGTGCACCTGAGCGACGGGCAGCGGATGCTCGAAGCGCTGCCGGACGAGCGACTGGCACCCGGCGTACTGGACCGCGACGGCGTGCTGGCCGGACTGCGGGCCACCTTCGGCCCGGACCCGGACGTGTCGGAGGACGAGCTGGACGCCATGTGGGAGACGATCGCGGCCGAGGGTGGTGAGCGTCTCCTCCCGCGCCTGGCCCGCTACATCGGGGAACGGCGGCGGGACGAGTCCCGGTTCACTCCCCCGATCGCGGCGCACCCGTCGCCGCTCACCGTCGTGTGGGGGGCCGACGACCCGATCGCCGTGCCCGCCATGGCCGGGCGCCTGGCCGAGGCCCGGCCCGACGCCCGTGTGGTCATGCTGTACGGGGTCGGTCACTACCCGATGGTCGAGGCCCCCGCACGGTTCCTGGCGGCGGTGGGCGAGCAGCCCTGAGCCCGGCCCGGCCGACGCAGGCGGCCACCGAAGGATGCCTCAGGCGGTGGCCAGGATCTCGCCGTGGAGCACGGCGAACCAGCCGTCGGCCGACTCCGCCCAGCGTCGCCACCCGTCGGCGAACGCGTGCAGGTCGGCACGGTCGGCGATCCCGTGTTCGAGCAGCTGCGCGGCCATGGACGAATCGGTGAACCGGTCCGCCCACAGGCCGCCCCACCACGCCCGCTCCTCGTCGGTGCTGAAGCACCACACCGATGCAGACGCGTCGACCTCGTCGAACCCGGCGGCATGCGCCCAGCCGAGCAGCCGTCGGCCGGCATCGCAGTCCGCCCGGTTGACACGGGTCAGCTCCACATAGGCGGCGAGGGCCCGGGTGAGGTCGGGCTCGTCGGGCCCGAAGGTGAACGCCCGGTAGACCGAGTCGCGCGCCGCCACCACGCCGCCGGGCCGGCAGACCCGGCGCATCTCGACCAGGGCGGCCACCGGGTCGGCCACGTGCTGCAGCACCTGATGGGCGTGGACGACGTCGAAGGTGTCGTCGGCGTAGGGCAGGGCGAAGAGGTCGGCCACCTCGAACACCACCCCGCCCTGTCCCTCGGCGTCGGCGTAGCGACGCGCCTCGGCCACCACGGTCGCGGCGGCATCGATCCCGACCACCCGGCCGGGGGAGACCCGCCGGGCCAGGTCGCAGGTGATGGTGCCCGGGCCGCACCCGACATCGAGCAGGTCGTTGCCGGGGACGAGGCGCGGGAGCAGGTAGGCCGCCGAGTTCCCGGCGGTGCGCCAACGATGGGAACGCAGGACGCCGTCGTCGTGGCCGTGGCTGTAGGTGGTGTCGGGCATGCATCCAGGATGCGCCCCGCCGGCACCAGTTGCAATGCACTACTGCGCACCCTGTGCATAAGCTCCACTTATGGCAACCACCGAGTGGGTCCGTACCTTCCTCGCCATCTACCGCAGCGGGTCGGTCACCGACGGGGCCGCGCTGCGCAGCCTCTCGCAGCCGGCGGCCAGCCAGCAGCTCCGAGCGCTCGAGCGGTCGGTGGGCGCACCCCTGTTCGTCCGCACCCCCCGGGGGGTCGAACCCACCCGTCGGGGTCGTGACCTGTACGTGGCGGTCGCCGACCCGCTCGACCGCCTCGAGCCGGTGCTGGCCGGTCTGGACGGCGGTGCACTGGCCGAGCTACCCCCCGCCCTGCGGGTCGGATCGTCGCCCGAGTACTGCAGCTACGCCGTCGTCCCGGGTGCCGGTCCCGGGTCCGACGCGGTCGCCGTCCGGTTCGGCACCGACGCCGAGCTCCTGGACCTGCTGCGCCGCGGCGAGCTCGACGTGGTGGTCACCACCAGCGACCCGGGCCGCCGCGGCCTCGCCGGTCGGCCCCTGGGCGTGACGGGCTTCGTCCTGGTGGCGTCACCCGGGCGTCTGCCCGCGGTGACCGGAACCCTCGAGGCGCTGGGCGACGACCTGGCCGGCGCCCCGTGGGTGGCCTACAGCGCCGAGCTGCCACGCACGCGGCGGTTCTGGCAGGCCTCCCTCGGACGGGCCTTCGCCGGCGACCTCCGCCTGGTCGCCCCGGATCTGCGGTCGGTGGCCGGGGCCGTCGCCCGGGGCGTCGGTACCAGCCTCCTGCCGGCCTACGCCTGTGCCGAAGGCCTGGCTGCGGGAGCACTGGTGGAGGTGTTCCCCGTCACCGGCCTCGTCCCGCCCGAACCGTGGTTCGTGTCGACCCGCGAGGCCGACCTCGTGCGCCCCCGGGTGGAGCGGTTCGCAGCGGCCCTGGGGGTTCCGGGAGCGGGCTGACCGGGTGGGCCGCCCACCTGGTCAGCCGCCCACGGCGCGGACCGGACGCCCGTCCTCCAGGTAGAGCGTCCCGCGCACCCCGGACGCGGCGAGGGCTCTCCCCACCCGTCGGCCCACCGGGCCGCTGAGCAGTCGGTGGGCCTCGTCCGGCGCCACCCAGCGGTGGTCCTCGATCTCGCCCTCCTGGAGCACGATCCGGTCCCGGTCACCCGACGGCACCACCCCGCAGTCGAAGAGGAACCGGACACCCCCGGGGCGCCCGGGCCGGGGGTGGAGGAAGTCGACGCACACCAGGCGCCCGGCGTCCACCCTGATCCCGGTCTCCTCGGCCACCTCGCGTCGGCACGCCGCCCACGGCGACTCGCCGTCCTCCTCGACCTGCCCGCCGGGCACCGTCCAGCCCGACTTGTAGGTCGGCTTGAGAATCAGGATCCCACCGTCCCCGTCGTGCAGGAGCGCACCGGCGGAGGCGGGCACCCGGGGCAGGACGTACTCGGTCACGCGTCCATCATCCCCGATCCCGGCATCATCACCGGCGACGGGCCGCGGGGGTGCGACCATCGACACATGTCCTCACTGTTCGAACACCACGTCCATCCCTGGATCGCCCAGCGCAAGGCGGCGGTCCCGGCCAAGGTCGCCGAGCAGCACAAGACCGACACCGCCTACCAGCGGTTCAACAAGAGGCTGGCCGTGGCCATCACCACCAACGTCGGCACGATGACGAGCGCCTACGTCTTCTGCCTCCTGGCCCTGCTGTCGCTCCCTGCGGTGCTGTCCGCGTTCTCCGTCTTCGCCGGGGTGTTCCCGGCGCCGCTGATCAAGGCCAGCGTGATCGCGCTCATCGCCTGGATCGCCCAGACCTTCCTCCAGCTGGTCCTGCTCCCCATCATCATCGTCGGCCAGAACGTCCAGGCCGAGGCGTCGGACCAGCGGGCGGAGGCCACCTACCAGGACGCCGACGCCGTCCTGCACGAGGCGCTCCAGATCCAGGCCCACCTCGAGGCCCAGGACGCGGCGATCCAACGGATCCTGGTCGCCCTCGCCGCGCCGGACGACGGGACCGGCACGGGTGGACCGGAGCCCGTCACCCGGTCGTGACGGAGCCCTCCAACGCGGCCACGGCAACGTCCTTGGCCCACCGGTAGTCGGGCTTGCCCGACGGCGAGCGCCGGACGACGTCGACGAACACCACGTCGCGAGGAAGCTTGTAGCCGGCCAGGTGGGCGCGCCCGTGCTCGCGCAGTTCGTCCGGGCCGGGGGCCTCGTCCAGGCCGGCGCGCAACTGGACCACCGCGGTCACCTGGGATCCCCACCGGGCGCTGGGCGTACCCACGACGATGGCGTCGAACACGGCCGGGTGGCTCTTGAGCGCCTTCTCGACCTCCTCGGGGAAGACCTTCTCGCCTCCGGTGTTGATCGAGACCGAGCCCCGTCCGTAGACGGCGATGGTCCCGTCGGCCAGCACCGAGGCCATGTCCCCCGGCACCGCGTAGCGGACCCCGTCGACCACGGGGAAGGTGGCCGCCGTCTTCGCCTCGTCCTTGTGGTAGCGCAGCGGGATGTGCCCGCTGGTGGCGAGCATGCCGATGCGTCCGTCCCCCGGTGCGCACAAGGTGCCGTCGTCGGCGATGACCACGTTGCTCGGGTCCATGGCGAACACCGGCGCGCCGTCGTCGCTCTGGCCGACCAGTGCGCCCTGCCCCCCCGTCTCCGATGCGCCGAAGGCGTCGAGGACCAGCAGGTCGGGAAGGAGTGCACTCAGGGACGCCTTGACCGAGGGGGACAGGATGGCACCCCCGGACCCGTAGACGAGGAGGGACGACAGGTCGTGCTCGTTCGTGCCGTTGGCCTCGAGGTGGTCCACGATCGGTCGGGCGTAGGCGTCCCCGATGGTCATGACCACGTTGACTCCCTCCTCGGCGATCACGCGGAGGGCGAACCCCGGGTCGAAGCCGAGGTCACGGATCAGGACGTGGGTGGCACCCGACAGCAGTGCGGTGAACCCGACCCACCACCCGCCGCCGTGCATCAGCGGACACAGCGTCAACGTCCCCTTCAGCGGGTAGCCACCGCGGGCCCGGGCCGCCACGTCGTCGAGGTCCGCCACCGGTCCGATCCCGAGCGCCGGATTGCCGCTCCCGCCCACGGCGGACAGGTAGATGTCGTCGTGGCGCCACATCACGCCCTTGGGCATGCCGGTGGTCCCGCCGGTCCACAGCCCGTAGAGGTCGCCGGGCCCACGGCCCTCGCTCGCCGGCCGGAGGTCCGACCGGGCCGCCAGCCGCTCCTCGTAGCGGTCGTCGGCCACGAGCACCGGGCACGGCCGGTCCAGGGTCTCGGCCGCCCGGGTGGCGCGGTCCTCGAGATCGGGCTCGGTCACCACCAGTGCGAGGTCGGCGTCGTCGAACAGGTACTCAAGCTCCTCGTCCACGTACCGGAAGTTGACGTTGACCGGGACGGCCCGCACCTTGAACGCCGCCAGGGTCACCTCGACGTACTGGTTGCCGTCGTAGAGGTGGCACCCGACGTGGTCACCCGGTCGGACCCCCAGGGCCACGAGTTCGTGGGCCAGGCGGTTCACCCGGGCATCCAGCTCGGCGAAGGTGAGGCGCACCTCGTCGCCGGCGGTCGACCGGACCACCAGGGCCGTCGCTTCGGGCGTGGTGTCCACGACCGTCTCGAAGATGTCGGCGAAGTTCAGGCCGGCCATGGTCCCCCCCGGGCTCGGATGAGGTCCCAGCGTACCAAGGCGTCCGGTGGTGGTCCGAGGGCTCAGACCAGCGTGAGCTCGACCGTGCCGCCGTCCGGGTCGGCACCGGCCACCACGGCACCGGGCACCGACAACGAGCGGTGCGGGGTGGCGTGCCGGAGGCGGTGCCGTCCCAACTCGGACCCGCCCTGGCGGGCGACGACCAGCCGGGCCGGGCCGAACGAGCCCGTGCGCAGGAGCAGGCGCCGAGGAGGATCGGTCGGGTCGACCACGGCAGGGACCACGGAGCGGAGCGGCCCCGCCGTCACGAGCGACAGGCCCGATGCCGCTGCCGTCCCGCCGGTCGGCCACGTGGCCGCCAGGCGTCGGGCGGCTGCGCGGCCACCGACGGCGGCCATGCCCGCCGTCTCCCCGGGGTGCACCAGGTTGCCGACCGCAACCACCCCCTGTCGCGACGTCCGGCCCCACCCGTCGGTCCGCGGGGCGAGTGTCCCGGGGTCGAGTTCCAGACCGGCCCGGCGGGCCAGGTCGTGGTCGGGCACCCAGTCGCCGGTGAACACCACCGTGTCGGCCTCGAGCCGCTCGACGCGTCCGGTCGACAGGTCCTCCACGTCCACGGACTCGAGCCGTCCGTGCCCGTGCAGGCACACCACCCGCGACGACGTGCGCAGGGGGACCCGCAATCCGGTCCGCGTGGCGGCCGCGAACGCCACGAGGGTCTGGTGCCGGGGCAGGTCGGTGACCATGGCGACGGTCGACACCCCCGCATGCCGGAGCGTGAGCACGGCGGAGTAGGCCACGTGCTCGGCGCCCACCACCACGGCGCGCCGGCCCACCGGGAGCCCTCGCACCGCGACCCACTGCTGGAGCTGGCCGGTCGTGAAGACGCCCGAGGGTCGGTCGCCGGGGACGAGCCGGGCGGTACGTGGGCGCTCACGCGCACCGGTGGCCAACACGACGAGCCCGGGTCGGACCGTCCGGATCCCGTCGGGCCCGACCAGCTGGACGCCCCCGTCCCCGGCGACGTCGGCCACCGTGGTGGACACCAGGATGCGGGCTCCGGCGGCCTCGGCCCGGTTCACGAGCAGCCGGGCGTAGGCGGGCCCGGACAGAGGACGGCGCAGGTCCTGCAGGCCGAACCCGTTGTGGTCGCAGTGACGCACCACACCGCCGGGGGAGGACTCCCGCTCGACCACCAGGACCGGGCCGATGCCGGCCCGGGCCACCTGGCGTGCGGCCGACAGTCCGGCAGGACCCGCCCCGACCACCAGGACCGCCGGCTCGCTCACGACGGCACCCCGGTGAGCGCTCCGGGATCGGTGCCCGTCTCGGCGGCGACCAGTGCCACCACCTCGGCACCGCAGTAGAAGCCCTGGCAGCGCCCGTTCATCGCCCGGGTGCGCCGTCGCACGCCCCCGAGGTCGGTCGCCGGGACCGCTCCCCGGCAGGCATCACGGACCTCGCCCCGACTGACCTGTTCGCAGTGGCACAGTGCGGTCCCGTAGGCCGGGTCGTCGGCGATCCGCGCGGCGTCGCGCATCGGGCGGACCTGGGACTCGCCGAGGGGGGGCATCGAGGGAGGCCGCGAGGCGACGGCCGGGCCGGCCCACCGCGCTCCGACCCCTTCGAGCAGTGCCGCCACGTGGTCGGCGATGGCCGGCGACGCCGTCAGCCCGGTCGACCGGATCCCTCCCACCGAGACGTAGTGCAGATCCGCGTGGCACCGGATCTGGTAGTCGCGGTACTCGGTGGCCGCCCGCAGCCCGGCATAGGCGGCCGTGACCTCCTCGTCGACCAGTGCCGGCATGATCCGGCGCCCTGCGGCCAGGAGCCCGGCCACGCCGTCCGCCGTCGTGGCCGTGTCCGTCCTGTCGTCGAGATCCTCGGCGGTGGGGCCGAGCAGGACGTTGCCCCAGATCGTCGGCGAGACGAGGACGCCCTTCGACTGCTCGGTGGGCACCGGCAGGAGGATGTGGGACAACAGGCGGCGGGCGCCCTTGTCGAACACGAGGAGCTGCCCCCGTCGCGGCGTGACCGTGAAGTCGGCGCGATCCAGCATCCGGTCGACCGTGTCGGCCCCGAGACCTGCCGCATTGACCAGCCACCGCGCCCGGACGACCTGCCCGGGGACCCGGATCTCCAGTCCGACGTCGCCGGCAGTCACCCCTACGACCGGCACCCCGAGGCGCAGATCGACACCGGCGGCCACCGCCTCGGTGGCGAAGGCCAGCGTCACCGACCACGGGTCGATCGCCCACTCCCCCGGCACCAGGAGCCCGGAACGAGCCCCCTTCCCGAGGTTCGGCTCGCGAGCGCGGACCTCTGCCGCGTCCACCAGGGTCCCGTCGCGGTACCCGTTGGCCTCCGCCTTGGCCAGCAGGCCGGGGAGCGCGGCCTCCTGCTCCTCGTCCCAGGCCACCAGCAGCGCTCCCGTCCGCTCGACGGCGATCCCGGCGGCGGCGGCGTACTCGGACAGCAGATCGTGCCCCCGGGTGACGAGTGCCGACTCCAGGGATCCCGGCACGGCGTCGAACCCGGTGTGCAGGATCGCCGTGTTGGCCTTGGAGGTCCCGTCGCCCACGTCGCCGGCCCGTTCCAGGACCACCACCGAGGCGCCGTCGGCCGCGAGGCGACGGGCGATGGCGCATCCCACCACTCCCGCTCCCACCACGGCGACGTCGAAGCCGTCCCGATCGACCGGACCCACGGCTCAGCCACCGCCCGAGGCGTCGATGGCCCGTGCCGCCGCTCCGGCGAATCGGTCCAGCAGCTCGGCGGCCTGGTCCGCCCCCATCCGGGGCTCGAATCGGGCCGACGGGTCGGGTCGGGGAACCTCGAGCCCGGAGGCGTGGCTCCCGGCGAGACCGGTACGGGCCAGGGTGGCCACACCGAGGGCGGTCGCATGGGGCGAGGCGAAGACCTCGACCGGGACCTGCAGCAGATCGGCCTGGTGCTGCATGAGGAACGCCGAACGGGTCAGGCCGCCGTCCACCCGCAGCTCCACCAGCGGAGCCCCCAGGTCGTCGACCGCAGCGGCGGCCAAGACCCCCACCTGGGCGGCGAGACCCTCGAGCGTGGCCCGCACGAGGTGGGCGGGTGTGGTGTGCAGTCCGAGCCCCTCGAGGGTGCCGGTGGCCGACGGGCGCCAGAACGGGGCACCCAGCCCGGCGAGGGCGGGCACCATCGTCACCCCCCCGGCGTCGGGTACCGAGGTGGCCACCACGTCGAGGTCCTCGGCCGACGCCAGCAGCCCCATGGCCACCAGCCAGGACACGGCGGCGCCGGCGGTGTAACTCTGTCCATCGAGGCAGTACCCGACCGACCCGGGGACGTCCCAGGCGACCGAGGCCGACAGGCCGTGGGCCGACCTCCGTGCACGGGCGCCGGTGGTCACCAGCAGGAACGCGCCGGTGCCGTAGGTGCACTTGGCCTCACCCGGGGCCAGGCAGCCTTCGCCGACCAGGGCCGCCTGCTGGTCCACGGCCAGGCCGGTCAGCGGCAGCTGCGGGCCGAAGGCCGCCGTGGAGCCGAAGTCGCCGGCGCAACCGGTCACCTCGGGGAGGTCCCCGGCGTCCAGGCCGAAGATCCCGGCCGCCTCGTCCGACCAGTCCCGGCGGTCGAGGTCCAGCACCATCGACCGCGACGCGGTGGTCACGTCCGTGATGAACCGGCCCGTGAGCGCATGGACCAGCCAGGTGTCCGTCGTGGTGACCACCCCCGCCGTGGTCCGGTTCCGCCGCAGCCACGCCATCTTCGGCGCGGAGAAGTACGGGTCGAGCGGCAGCCCGGTGATCTCACCCAGCCGATCGCGGTGTGCCTCGAGTCGCTCGGTCACCGAGGTGGCCCGACGGTCCTGCCAGGACAGTGCGGTGGTGAGCGGTTCGCCCGTCTCCCGGTCCCACACCAGCACCGTCTCGCCCTGGTTGGCGAGGCCCACGGCGTGGACTACCACCCCGGCGCTGGCGATGGCGGCCCGACCGGAGGCGATGACCGAGGCCAACAGCTCCGCCGGGTCCTGCTCCACGGCCCCGTCGCCGGTGGCGATCGGGTGCACGGGGCACTCGGCCACGCCGAGCACCTCACCGTCGGGACCCACGACGAGCGCCTTGGTGCCCGAGGTCCCCTGATCGATGGCGAGTACGTTCACCGGGTCGTCCGGGGGCACGCTCCGTCGACGACCTGATGCCGCCACGGCGGGAGTGCGACACACCGCGTGAGGAGGGCACACATCGCTGCCAACGTAGCCCCCGGGACGCGCCACGGCCCGGCACACACCGATGGCATGTGCCGGGCCGTGACCGACTCGTCTGCGCCGCGGTCACCCGCGGCGGAACGAGGTGCTCGCTACGGGACGGTGACGGTGTACGTCTGCGAGGTCGCCCCCGCCACGTTGGCGGCCTGGACGACCACCGGGTACGACCCGGGGGCCACGGGCGCCGCGCCAGACAGCAGTCCACGACCGCCGCCGGAGTCGGTCACCGTGGCCCAGGCGGGGAGACCCACGCCGGACAGCGCCGCAGTCGGGTAGCCGGAGGTCTTGATCTGGAAGGTGAAGCCGTGACCCGCCTTGACCGACTTGGTGAACGGAGCCGCGAAGCCCGGTGCCTGGTTGGCCGTGAGGACGAAGTTCTGCGTCGTCTTACCGGCCTTGCTCGAGGCGGTGATCTTGGCGGTGAAGACGCCACCCTTGATGGCGGTGCCGGACAGCGTCGCCGTCCCGTCGCCATTGTCGGTCAGCGTCAGTCCGTCGACACCGTGACTCGACAGTGTCGGCACCGGAACTCCGGTGGTCAGGACGGTGAAGCTGAACGGACTTCCCGTCGTCGCGGTGCCCGATCCGGCCGAGATGATCGACGGTGCCGGGCTCGCCACGGCGTCGAAGCGTACCGACGGGATGTTGTACGGAGGCGTGTTCCCACTCACGTTCCAGCAACCCTGGTCCAGGCCGAACACGCCGGTCTGGTGCGCCGGGTCGCAGTAGAAGGGCTGGTAGTTCGAGGCATCGTAGAGGGCGTTCTGCTCGGGGTCGGAGCCCACACCCGGACTGGTCGGCTCCGTGGAGAGCGCGACGTTGAGCGAGTCGTAGGGGCAACCCTGGACCGTCGAGTGGCAGGCCGTGGCGTCGCCGTACGGGGGATTGCCGTAGTCGCTGGTGTTCGACTGGATGTCGTAGATCACCTTGTCCGGCACGATGGTGTGCCCGAGGTTGAACGTCACGTTGGCGCCGATGCCGTGGTGGCACTGGCCCTCGGCTGCGTCGAACCAGGCCGACGAGTCACTCGTCGGGCAGTCGGTGGCCCAGTTCGGGTCCGAACTCGGGCGGTAGGGAATGGCGAAGGTCTGCGTGACCGACGTGATGAGGCTCCCGACCGACGTTCCGTCGTTGCCGACGTTGTAGAGCTTGAGGGTCAACGGGTGACTGAAGGTGTCCCCGGCGTGGAGGAGCGTGCAGGTCGGCCCGGTGCCGCTCTCGCAGCCCCAGCTGCTGAGCGTGACCGTCACGTCGTCGACGAGGCGGGGCGTGCCGGCGGCGAAGGCGACCTGGTTGCCGATGTCCGTGACCTGCCAGCACTCGAAGCACAGACTCGCCTGGTTCCCCGGCAGAGGGGTCTGGGTACTGTCGTAGATCGTCGTGGTCGCCGTTGCCGACGCCACCTGAGCCGGGGCAACCGTCAGTCCGATGCTGACCAGCCCGAGGAGAGCCAACAGGCTCACGAGGAGTTTCCGCATACGTCCGCCTTTTCATCGAGGCGACCCCCTGATGGGCCCGCCGTCATCTACAGCCAGCGGAGCTCACCCGGCGGATCACCTCGACCCGCGCCCAGCCTGCCCCGCCGATTCGAACCTAAGCCCGGAGACGACGAAATACATCGTCAAAAATGACAGGATTCCGACCGAAAGCCCTTGACCTGGGACTACTACCCTACGGATTTCATTGACCACACAGCGCGCGGAGTGACGGCTGAGCTGCCCCGGGTCCGTGTCCGAAGCGGCCGGCCGGGGGAGCGTCCCCGGGCGGGGGCTGCTCCCGTGCGTCGGTGATGCTGACAGCGTTCTACCGGGTGAGCAAGGCCGCGTCCGGGCCGGCGACGATGGCCGTCCATCGATGCGCACCCGGATCACGCCGGTGTGTGGACCTCCCCAGACACCTGGGCTGGTCCCATGAATTCCACGCTGTCCCACCGTCGGCTCGCACTCGTTCTCCTCGGTCTGGCCGAACCCGGACTGGCTGCGTGCTCCAGCAGTTCGTCGACCTCGACCACCACGACGGCGGCGAACGTCACGACGACCACGTCCGCCAATGACCCGGATCTCCTCCAGGTGCAAGCGGCCGCCGACACCGCACTCAAGGCGCAGAGGATCGACACCACCACCGTCACCGTCACCGCGTCGACATCCACCGCCAACGACTCGTGGATGCGATTTGTCGTCACCCCTAAGCCCGGCAGCACTGCTGCACCGCTCTACGGTTTCGCCCACCAGGGAGCTACGTGGTCAGTGGTCGCGATCGGAACTTCCGACGTCGGATGCGCCACCGGCACCTCGACCCAAACCGTGCCCCAGTCGGTGCTGGCCTCGTTCAATTTGGCCTGCACCGGTGGGACGACCACCTCGACGGCAGGCTGAGTCCGTCCTGGATCGACCCGATGCGGCCCCGGGAAGGCGGGGATCGCCCGAGGGAGATCCGTGGTGTTGAGGGGTAGCGGGTAGGACCTGTCCCGCCCTACTCGTGGTTGCCCCTCCTGACGGAGTGCGATCCGCACACGGCCACCACTTCCTGTGCATGTTCCGCTGGAAGGGATTCCGAGGAGCGGGCTCGAGTTCGCCCTGCCCGAATCCCCTCATCACCGGTCATCGGCCCGGAATCGCATGATCCCGGCCTGCGGTCACCCAGGCGGGTCAGACCCTCGCCATGTTGTCGAACCGGGCATGGTGCCCGATGAAGGCGAGGCGGGTCGTGCCCGTCGGTCCGTTGCGGTGCTTCGCCACGATGACCTCGGCGGTCCCCTGGGTCTCGGTGGCGTCCGGGTTGTACACCTCGTCGCGGTAGAGGAAGAGGACGACGTCGGCGTCCTGCTCGATCGAGCCGGACTCGCGCAGGTCGGCCAGCATCGGCCGCTTGTCTGGCCGGCTCTCGAGGGAGCGCGACAGCTGTGACAGGGCCACCACCGGCACCTCGAGCTCGCGGGCGAGGATCTTGAGGCCGCGGCTGATCTCGGACACCTCGACCTGACGGTTCTCCGACCCGTGCCGGCCGGTCATGAGCTGGAGGTAGTCGATGACGACCAGGCTCAGGCCCTCGCGGCTCTTGAGTCGGCGGGCACGCGCCCGGATGTCCATGACGGTGAGGTTCGGGTTGTCGTCGATGTAGATCGGTGCCTCGCTCATCCGACTGATGGCGTTGCCGATCTTGGGCCAGTCGGCCTCACGCAGCTTTCCGGTGCGCATGCGTCCGGCATCGACCCGCGCCTCGGAGCTGAGCAGGCGCTGGGTGAGCTCCATGTGGCTCATCTCCAGGGAGAAGAGGAGGACGGGCTTCTTGAGCTTGACCCCCGCATTGGCGACCATGCCGAGGGCGAAGGCCGTCTTTCCCATGGCCGGTCTGGCGCCGACCACGACGAGGTTGGAGGGCTGCAGACCGGCCAGCTGCTCGTCGAGGTCCGTGTAGCCCGTGGCGAGGCCGGTCACCGTCTCGCTCCGGCTGAAGAGCTGCTCGAGATGGTCGAGCGTGGCACCCAGGAGCTCCTCGAGCGGGGTCATGGTGTCGACCACCCGGCGCTGGGCGACGTCGAAGACCAGCGACTCGGCCCGGTCCAGGACCTCCGACACGTCCTCGGGCACGCTGTACCCGAGTTCGGAGATCTCACCCGCCACGGCCACCAGCCTGCGCAGCAGGGCCAGCTCCTCGACGATCTTGGCGTAGTACTCGGCATTGCCAATGGAGGGGGTGTTGGCCTGGAGGGTGACGAAGACCGAGGTGTCGCCGATCGACTCCAGCAGTTCGCGCCTGCGGAGCTCCTCGGTGACCGTGACCCAGTCCGCCGGCTCGCCCCGGCCGTAGAGGGAGGTGATGGCTTCGAAGATGTAGCCGTGCGAGGCCTTGTAGAAGTCCTCCGCCTTGCAGTTCTCCATGGCGGCGGCGATGGCGTCCCGGGAGAGGAGCATCGCACCGAGCACGGACTCCTCCGCCTCGAGGTTGTGGGGGGGGACCCGACCGGCCGTGCCCGCCCCGCCCGTCCGGGGGGTGAGCAGCCGTCGGGGTCGCGTGTCGTCGAACGCCTGAACCATCGTGCGTCAACCCTCTCCCATCAGGCCTGTGGAACGGTAGGGCATCTTCCTGGGGATACCGGAGGCACGGCCTGTGGACGGAGCGTGGACAACCGGTCGACCCCTGGGGAGCAGCACCGCGTGCACACGCTGGCAATCGTCGGTCTGGGGCACCGTCCCATGATGGACGTCGGGTGTGACACCGGTTGGGCATGTGCCCGGCGGACGGCGCACAGCGCGCGAGTGCCCCGGCACGGGGCCGGGGCACTCGTCGTCACTGCAGGCAGCGGTCCCTCGGGACCGCGTCGGATCAGGCTTCGGCCACCACGTCCACGGTCAGCTCGAAGACGACGCCTCCGATGAGCTCGACCCGGACGTTGTGCTCGCCCACCGTCTTGATCGGCTCCTCGAGCACCAGGTCGTGACGGTCGATGACCGCCCCGGTCTGCTCCTCGACGTGGCGCACGATGTCGGCCGTGCCGACCGAGCCGAACAGGCGGTCGTTGGTGGCGCGGGCGGAGATGGTGATGGTGTTGCCCACCAGGGTCTTGGCGACGGTCTCGGAGCCCTCGCGGTCCCGGGCGTCCTTCAGGTCGCGCGACTTGCGCATGGATGCCGCCTGGGCCTCGATCCCGTCGGAGGCGATGATCGCCTTACCGGCCGGCAGGAGGTGGTTGCGGGCGAATCCGCCGGCGACGTCGATGATGTCGCCGCGCTTGCCCACGCCGTCCACGTCGGTGCGGAGGAGGACCTTCATCACTCCTCACCCGCCTCGGTGGACTCCACGATGACGATGTCGTCGCCACCCTCGAGCTCCACGACCTCGACCTCGACGACCTCGACGGGATCGGCACCGCCGTCCAGCGGCGGGGCCCCGTCAGGGATGGCGGTCGATGCACCCTCTTCGCCGAGGGTGCGCTCCTCGTCGCGTCCGCGTCGACCCCCGCCCCCGGCGAAGCCGCCGTCACGGCCGCCGCGGCCGCCGCGGCCGCCGGGGCGCTCGGTCGTCGTGCGCTGCGTGTAGGGCAGGAGCACGAGCTCCCGGGCCGTCTTGATGGCGATGGCCACGTCGCGCTGGTGCTGGGTACAGTTGCCCGACACCCGGCGCGCACGGATCTTGCCCCGGTCGCTCATGTACTTGCGGAGCATGGCGACGTCCTTGTAGTCGACCCACTCCACCCGGTCCTTGCAGAGCGCGCACGGCTTCTTCTTCACGCGCCGTCCGTTGTCCTTGGGCGCCCGACGAGCGGTGCTGCCTCCACGATCGTTGTTCCTGGCCATGACTAGAAAGGCTCCTCGCTGTATCCGTACCCGGAGTCGGCAGGTGCGCCGCCCCCGCTCGACT
>Ga0209698_10000694_pt1 | contig 38491 bp, 31 predicted proteins | sample LitLauG_LLR_2012_FD_187203 | JGI IMG/M metagenome (GOLD analysis project Ga0209698, IMG submission 187203) | Freshwater sediment microbial communities from Pennsylvania, USA - Little Laurel Run_MetaG_LLR_2012 (SPAdes) (version 2) | ecosystem: Environmental > Aquatic > Freshwater > Creek >... | reverse complement strand
GCCGACAAGCTGGCGCGCGCGTTGAGCGATATGCCCGGCGTGGTGGAGCACGGATTGTTCATCGGCATGGCGAGCGTGGTCCTGTTTGCGCGCGACGGCGAGGTTGTGGAATTGCGGCGGTAGTTGGCAGTCGGGGTTACAGTAAAGAATATCCTAGATTTCCTGCCTTATTCGAACGGAGCATTCTGAATGGCCGCAGGGGCACACGCGCAACTTTGGGACGGTCCATCGCGGCGGCGCGGTCCGCGCTTTCCATTGCATGCGCCGCTGGACGTGACGGTTTCGCGCGCTGGACTTCCCGACACGCTGCCGGGGCGATCCTTAAACGTTTGTGAGCGCGGCGTTGCGGCTGTGCTGGCCGGAGAACTGGTTCTCGGCGAAACGGTGGGCATCGAGGTACACCTCCCCCCCTTGCCCGATCCGCTGCGGACGCGCGCGACGGTGCGCTACCGGGACAGTCTTTGCTGCGGCTTCGAGTTCGCCCTTCTGTCGGCGGAACAGCGCGCCGTAATTCTTGACTGGGCGAAAGAAACCAAAGCTGGAACCGAAGCTGGCGGAACTCCCTCGATAAAAAAGCTGCAATCCGATCCCAAGCCGAAGAAGGGAAGCGTTGGCACTGCGGATGGTGGCGGGCCCGGCAGCCCGATGAAGAATCGCCGGGTTTGGGGATGGCTGATCTTGTTCGCGCTGGTGGTTACCGTAGCGGCTGTGTTCCGGTGGAAATGGAACCGCGGCTGGGAGGAACTGGAATCAGGCCTGAAAAACGAGGAGACGGCGTCGGCGGCCAGGCCGCAGCTGCAGGTTCCGGCGGAACTGATGGAAAAACTGCTGGTACACCGGGTCGAGCCCGTGTACCCGCCGGAGGCACGAAAGGAGAAGCTGCAGGGCATTATCGCGCTCGACATTGTCGTGGGGCGCGATGGGTACGTCACCGGCATGCACCCGCTGAATGGCCCCGACGTCCTGGCCCGGGCCGCGATGGACGCCCTCCGCTGGTGGAAATTCACTCCTTACCGGTTGAACGGGGAACCGGCGGTCGTGGAGACCACGGTCGCGGTCGAGTTCAAGCGCACCCCAACCCCCATTCCTGTGTCCCAGTCCCCAGGCGCCGACGGCGCGAATGTACCAAAGCAAAACTGAAGAGGGACGGGCACCGCGGATCAGATCTTTTTCCTGCGCAGTGCGTGGAGTACGACGATGCCGCTGATCGCGAAGCAGACGACTGCTCCCAAGGCCGCGATCTGCATGCCTCCAGTGTTCAGTCGGAGCAGGTCGGGAAAAATCGCAGCCCCGGCGAAGATCAAGCCCAGAACGTTGAGCCGCATGGGTGCATGGACGGGGGCGCCGATGTCGTTCCGCAGCCGGAGTTGCAACAGAAGCGCCGCTAACCCGATTGCGGTAACCACCACGAGAGCCAGCGGACTGTGGAACGCGCTGCGGCTGGTGTAGATGACGACCAGCGCGAGCGCCAGAAGCAGGAAACCGGCGGCAAAAATGGTCCAGCGGCGAGGTTTGGCTAAAGGGGCCGGATTGGGTGGCGCGTCGGTCAAGGCGTTCCGTCCCCAAGTTATACAGGGGGTTACGCGCAGTTTCAAATGGGACGTGTGGGATCCTACCTCTGGCGCCCGGCCACGAATTCTTGCCCGTCTCGAAATAGCTGCAACCGGTCGATTGTGCCGTCGCCGTCCTTCAGGAATTCGACCCAATCGTTTCCCGTGCTGTAAACCGCGAACTTTGTTGAGGAGACCGGAACGAGCACTTGCTTTTGCCCACCGACAACTTCCATCATCAGTTCATCCCTCTCGGCGCGGATCCAAATCGTGAGGGGGCGAGGTCCTGGGACGATGTAGATACCCACATAGGATTGCAGAGGTATTGGTAGCATCGCCTTGGCGCTCAGTACCAAAGGCCGCGGCTTAGCCTTCTTTGGAGCCGTGGTGATGATCTCCTGGGAGCTCTCACCGCTATTTGGCGCTGTATTCTCGGGAGGGTTCTGCAGTTCAGGCAGCTCGGGCTGAGCCTGAGTCGCAGGCGGATAGGCAGGCGCCGGCTTGACTGCCGAAGGCGGTGGGACAGCAGGATTGTGCAAGAGCGCCCGTCCATTCGATCTCGGCTCCTGCATCGCCTGGCTCTCAAACTGAACTTCCGGAATGCGCACGTGCAGGAGATGGATCCAACTGTAGCGGATGGCAAAGCAGGTTGCGCAAAAGACCGCGGTGGACAACACCAGGCCCTGGATCACGGCCGTGGCTCGAGGCCGGAAGGGGCGGAGCGTGTAGAACGAGGGAATGAAGTCGGAGGTGAGCTGCGGAGAGTTTGCCAACGCGAGATCAGGATGGAATTGCGGGCGTAAGATCCACTGCCGTGCAAGCGAAACAAGGCAATCCAGCAACAATCCGAAGGCGGCCCGCTTCTCCGCATGGTCGAGGATGGACAGCATTTCATCCCCAAATCGATTACGAAATCGCGGCGGATGCAGACGGAGCACGCAACGATAAAGAGTTCGCAGCATCATGCCCTCCGGGGAGAACCGATCTGCAAGCGCGAACGTGCCTCCCGCACCACGTCTGCCAGGCGGGCGGTTTCTGCGGCCAGAACCCGGCGTCCCAGGGAGGTAAGGCAATAGTAACGGCGGCGCGGATCATCATCCCCAGGGCGGCGCCCGAGTTCCTGGACCCACTCCCGCTCGACCAGCTTTTGCAGATTGTCGTAAAGCGTGCCGGGCCCCAGCCGGTATTTTCCATCGGATTGACGGGCTACGTCCTGCATGATGCCGTAGCCATGCAGATCCTCGCCGGCCAGCGCAAGCAGGATGTGAAGGGTGGCGGGTGACAACGGGAGGAAACGATCGGCGCCGTCCTGCATAACTCGGAGATCGTTATATCGGAGTTCGAGTCATTTGTCAAGCTGCACACTTCAGTGAAACTGGTGATGGCCGGCACGTCGATCTAGTGCCACGATTACAGCCGTGAGCTGCGCACGATGCGAGCGATCGCATCCGGAAGCTCGGCTGGGTAAATGGCGACGCCCTCGAGGGACTCACGACGAACGCCGTGGTGTTTGTTACGGCCGTCGGACTTGGAGGGCCTGTCTCTGGCCCTGCACGATGCGATGGGACCCGGCTTATGCGTGCTGACCGGTAATGTCCCGGAGAATCGGGACGTCGTCGACAGCCGCGGCTTCACCTTTCAGCGCGGGAACTCTGCAGGCCTGGCGGACCGTCTGCGGCTCCTGATAGCGAATCCGCAGTACGCGAGGCGGCCGGAAAGGCGGCGAACGACGGATCCGGGAACAATATCAATGGCACAAGATTACTGCTGATATTGAGAAGGCATATTTCAGCCTGATGGGCTGGCAGCAGAAAGAAGCGGTCCCGAAGAAGCCGGTCGAACGAGCCGACGGAACCACTCGCCCATGCCCGAGGACGGGCCATTCCTGTTCTTTTTGATTACAATCAAGGGTCGATCCTGCCCGCGGCCTGCGCAACGCAAGATCGGCTTCGTCATGCCAGAGTCGATTCTCGTTACCGGGGGCGCCGGTTTTATCGGGTCCAACTTTATCCTGCAGCGGATGCAGGAGGATCGCGCGTACATCGTCAACCTGGACAAATTGACCTATGCCGGGAACCTGCACAACCTGGAAAGCTTGGCGGGCGACCGGGGCTACGAATTCGTCCACGGCGACATCGCCGACCGCAAGCTCGTTCAGAAGTTGCTGGAGAAACACCAACCGGCGGCCATCGTGCATTTCGCAGCCGAAAGCCATGTCGATCGCTCCATCCGCGGCCCCGGTGAATTCATCAGCACGAACATTGATGGGACATTTGCTCTGCTTGAGGAAGCCCGGGCCTACTGGGCTGGCCTGGCTCCAAGCGAAAGCGCGGGGTTCCGTTTCCTGCATGTGTCCACCGATGAAGTCTATGGATCGCTCGGTCCCGACGATCCTCCATTCTCAGAAACCACGCCGTACGCTCCAAACAGCCCGTATGCCGCGTCGAAAGCGGCATCCGACCATCTCGTGCGGGCGTATCACCACACCTACGGTTTGCCGACTCTGACCACGAACTGTTCGAACAACTATGGTCGGTTTCAATTTCCCGAAAAACTGATTCCGCTGATGGTTCTCAACGCCCGGGATGGGAAGCCGTTGCCGGTGTATGGCGACGGCAGCAACGTCCGTGACTGGCTTTATGTCGAAGACCACTGCAGCGCGATCGCAACCGTATTGCGGCAAGGTCGGCCGGGACAGACCTACAACGTCGGCGGCTGGAACGAGAAGCCGAACCTGGAAATCGTGAAAACGATCTGCGATCTCGTCGATGAAATGGCTCCGCCGCTGTCGCGTTCCCGCTGCAACCTGATCACATTCGTCAAGGATCGACCTGGACACGATCGCCGCTACGCGATGGACGCTCGCAAGATCGAAAGGCAACTGGGATGGAAGCCGAAAGAGACCTTCGACAGCGGCATTCGCAAAACCGTTCGCTGGTATCTGGAGCATGAAGATTGGGTGAGCGACGTGACCAGCGGAAGCTACCGCCAGTGGATCGCTACCCACTATTCGGTGTAGGCCAGGCATTTCGCGCAGAGACTATGGACGAAAGCACACGCTACAAAGGGATCATTTTGGCAGGGGGCTCGGGAACCCGTCTTTATCCGGTCACCCAGGCGATGGGCAAGAGTCTGCTCCCGGTTTACAACAAACCCATGATTTATTACCCGCTGTGCACGCTGATGCTGGCGGGCATCCGCGACATCCTGATCATTTCGACTCCCGAGGACGTGCCCAGGTTTGAGACGCTGCTGCGCGACGGAAGTCAGTACGGTATTCACCTGCAATATCGCGCGCAACCCAAACCCGAGGGGATCGCGCAGGCCTTCCTCATCGCAGAAGATTTTCTCGCGGGCAGCCCCTGCGCCCTGGTGCTGGGCGACAACATTTTTTATGGTCACGACCTCGCGAAAGATCTCCGGGCCGCCGCGCAAAAGGACCATGGCGCGCGCGTGTTCGCTTATCCGGTGCACGATCCGGAGCGATACGGAGTGGTCGAGTTCGATGCCGCAGGAAGGGCGCTGAGCGTTGAGGAAAAGCCTCGGCAGCCGAAGTCGCGGTATGCGGTCACAGGCCTCTATTTCTATGATCGCCAGGTCGTTGACATCGCGAAATCGCTGAAGCCGAGCGAGCGCGGGGAACTCGAGATCACCGATGTCAACAAAGTCTATCTGCAGAATGGCCAAATGGAAGTGGTCGTCATGGGCCGGGGCATGGCCTGGCTCGACACCGGCACGCATGAATCGCTGATGGACGCTGCCCTGTACATTCAGGCCATTGAAAAGCGACAAGGCCTGATGGTGGCCTGCCCCGAAGAGATCGCCTACCGCTACGGTTACGTCAGCGCGGATCATCTGGAGCGAGTCGGTGCTGCCATGAAGAACAGCGGCTACGGTGCTTACCTGCTGCAACTTCTGAGGGAGAGGGTATTCTGAAATGAGTGCCGCCGGACTGGTCCCGCCTACCGTGAACGCCTTCAAGAAAACGGCGACTTCTCTGCCCGGAGTGTTCGTGCTCGAGCCTCGTGTTTTCGGCGATGAGCGGGGTTTTTTCCTGGAGAGCTACAACGAACGCGAGATGTCCGAGTTGGGCATCACTTTGCGATTTGTCCAGGACAACCATTCCTGTTCCGGGCGTAACGTGCTGCGTGGGCTGCATTATCAGGTCAAGCAGACGCAGGGAAAGCTGGTACGCGCCGTCACGGGAGAAATTCTCGACCTAGCCGTCGACTTGCGGCGTAGTTCTCCGACCTTTGGCCGATGCGAGGCCGTACTCCTGTCGGAAGACAACAAGCGCATGTTATGGATCCCGCCGGGGCTTGCCCACGGTTTTCGCGTCGTGTCAGAAAAAGCAAACGTGCTGTACAAAGCCACGGATTACTATGCGCCTGAGCATGAGCGGACGCTCGCCTGGGACGATCCGGAACTGAAGATCGACTGGAGGCTGGACGGCGCCCCCGTCATTTCGGCGAAGGACCAGCGCGGCGTTCCACTTCGCTCTGCCGAGACTTTCGATTAGCCGCGGGAGAATCACAAGTATGAAAGTGATGGTTCTTGGCGCCTCCGGCCTACTCGGTCAGGCCCTGATGCGCGAATGGCGGGAAGACGGTGTCGTGGGCCTCGGTGCCGACGATGTGGACATTCGCGACGCGATGAAAGTGCGTGAAATGGTCGAAAATGTCAGGCCGGCATGGATTGTTCTGGCCGCGGCCTACACCGATGTCGACGGCTGCGAGAGTAATCAGGAACTGGCGCTTTCCGTGAACCGCGATGGGGCGGTGCACGTCGCCGAGGCTGCACGCGGAGTAGGGTCCAGGCTGCTGTTTCTCAGTTCCGACTATGTATTTGACGGGAAGAAAACCTCAGCGTACGAGATCGATGACATCCGCAATCCACCGAGTGTCTACGGGCGATCGAAGGCGGAGGCGGAGATCCACCTTCTGGAAGTCCTGCCGGCATGCTGCATTGTGAGAACCGCATGGTTGTTCGGGACCGGAGGTAAATGTTTTCCCGACACGATTCTGAAACTGGCTGCGAGTCGTCCGGCGCTCGATGTTGTAACCGATCAGCGCGGCTGCCCGACCTACTCGGCGGATTTGGCGCGAGCGATCATCCAACTGTGTCGCAAAGATGCGACCGGGATCGTCCACGTCACCAATTCAGGGAACTGTTCCTGGTTCGACTTCGCTCGTGAAATTGTGAAGCGGGCGGGCCTTGCCACCGAGGTACGGCCGGTCAGTACGCAACAGATGGCGCGTCCAGCGCCGCGTCCCGCCTATTCCATCCTCTCTCCCGCAAGCCTCCAGCGCGTGGGTATCAGCATGCCCACCTGGCAGGATGCGCTGCAACGCTACCTGGGCGAACGCGGAAACTAATTCCGTTGTCTTTGCTCGCAAGGCGCGGGACTGTTACGATTCGGCGAGAGTGAAGCCCATCGTCAACGCCGGAGCGACTTTTGAGTCTAGTCCGGAATTTGCGGCTGCCATGGACGCGCGCGACCCTCTGGCGCATTTTCGCGAGCGCTTTAGTTTTCCGAAAACAAAACACGCACGGGACTCCATTTACCTGTGCGGCCATTCGCTCGGACTCCAGGCCAAGGCCGTCCGCTCCTGTCTGGACGAACTGCTGCGCGAGTGGGCGGAGCTCGGCGTCGGCGGCCACTTCCATGCGAAAACTCCTTGGCTGCATTACCAGCGGGAGCTGGCACGGCAGACCGCACCGCTGATTGGAGCAGAACCGCAGGAAGTTGCGGTCATGAACACGCTCACGGTCAACCTCCATCTGATGATGGCTTCTTTCTACCAGCCCACCCCGCAGAAACACAAGATTCTGATCGAACGTGGAGCCTTCCCGTCCGATCAGTACGCCACGAAGTCACAAATCCGGTTTCATGGTTTTCATCCCGAATCATCTCTGTTGGAACTCACTCCGCGTGAGGGCGAGTCCTGCCTGCGCGAGGAGGACATCGTCGCTCTGATCGAGCGTGACGGCGAGTCCATCGCGCTCATCCTGATGGGTGGCCTTAACTATGTGACCGGACAGGTGTTCGACCTGGAAGCCATAACCACGGCGGGGCGGAAAAAGGGATGCCGCGTCGGATTTGATCTGGCGCACGCGGCGGCAAATGTGCCGTTGCGCCTGCATGACTGGGGACCGGACTTCGCGGCATGGTGTAACTACAAGTACCTGAACGGAGGCCCCGGTTGTGTCGCGGGATGTTTCGTTCACGAACGACATGCGCACGCAGGGGATCTTCCGCGCTTCGCCGGTTGGTGGGGAAATGACGAGGCCCGGCGCTTCGAGATGGGCCCGGACTTCCATCCCATGACTGGAGCGGAAGGCTGGCAGGTGAGCAATCCCCCGATCCTGGCCCTGGCGCCGCTGCGAGCTTCGCTTGAAATATTCGCCGAGGCCGGCATGGAGCGCCTACGGGCGAAGAGCATCGCGCTTACCTCGTACGCGGAATTCCTGCTTGGCCAGCGTCCATGCCCTCAATTTTCCATCATCACGCCTTCTGAACCGGAGCGCAGAGGTGCTCAGCTCTCCCTTCGGATTCGCCAGGAGGGGCGAAAGCTGTGTGACAAACTGGCGGCCGCGGGTGTGATTGGAGACTGGCGTGCGCCCGATATTTTCAGATTCGCACCGGTTCCGCTTTATAACTCGTACCAGGACGTTTACCGCTTTGCAGCGTTATTTTTCGAAGCCCTCCAACGACCGTAATCCCCAGTTGGATATCCCCCCGGTGGTTACGTCGGTAACCCGTGTAGAACCCTTTCTGAACTTACAATTCCCCCGTGGGGAGTGCTCTGCTCGAAACACGAAGCAGGTGGACGATTGGTGTGGGTGCACTGGTGTGCGCGCACATTCTGTTATCCCTTCTGGTGCCGCGCGGATTCGCGCTTACCGCATTCGGCGACATCCTGCAAAACAGTGTTTTGTTTTGTGCAACCATCGCGGTGCTGGCCAACGTCCGGCAGGCATCTCCGAAGGCCCGGTGGTTCTGGGCCCTGATGGGCCTTGGGTTGGGCATGTGGTTGGTTTCCCAGCTCATGTGGACGTATGTGGAAGTCTATCTGCGACACGAGGCCCCCAATCCTTTTGTCGGTGATGTCGTTCTCTTCCTGCACATCGTCCCCATGATGGCCGCGGTGGCTTTGCAGCCTCACGTGCAGCAGGAGGAACGCACCTTGCGAGCCGGAACGCTGGATTTCGCACTGCTCCTCACCTGGTGGCTGTTCTTGTACCTGTTCTGCGTCATTCCCTGGCAATACATTCATCCCATCGAATCGGTTTACGGCAGAAGTTTTGATTTGCTCTACGTCAGCGAGGAACTCGTGCTCGCCGCCGGCCTGGTCCTGGTATGGCGGCGCAGCCAGGGCATCTGGCGCAGTATCTATTTTCACCTGTTCGTCGCCACGCTCCTGTACTGCGTTGCGTCTCTGGTCGCCAGCGAAGCCATCGATCTGCATCTCTATCACACAGGAAGCCTCTTCGATGTGCCCCTGGTCGCATCCATGGCCTGGTTCGTTCGGATCGGTTTCCTGACCCGGGAAAGGCCCAACATCAGCGCGGTGCAGGAGACGCCTGCCCGCAGTCACGGAATCTGGAAAGCGCGACTGGCCATGGTTGCTGTCTTCGTAACTCCATTGATGGTCGCATGGGCGCAATTTGACAATGTTCCGCAATCTGTCCGCACCTTCCGGCTGCTGCTGACGGTGGCAGTGATGATCGTGATGGGTGCGCTGGTATTTCTGAAGCAGCATCTGCTGGATCGCGAGCTGCTGAACTTGCTGCGACTTTCCCGCCAGAACCTTGAAGAAGTATCCCGGCTGAAGGATGAACTCGAGAACAAGGAGCACTCCCTGCGATGGCACAGCCTCGAGTTGCAGCGGAAGAATCTGGAGCTCCAGGAGATTTCTTTCACAGACGCGCTGACCGGGGTATGGAACCGGCGTTACCTGGAAGAAATTCTTACTGCCGAGGCCGGACAGGTTCTGCGCAACTACCAGCGTGCCCGCGGCGGGGACATTCGCAAAATCGATCATCGTGATCTGGTCTTCATTATGGTCGACATGGATTTCTTCAAAGAGGTGAACGATCTGCACGGTCACCCCGCCGGAGACCGCTTGTTGCAACTGGTCGCGCAACGGCTTTCCACGGTGGTGCGCAAGTCCGATGTGCTGGTGCGCTGGGGCGGGGAAGAATTCCTCATCATGAGTCGCTCCACCGACCCAGGCGGGACGCCCGCATTCTGCAGCCGTGTTCTCGAGGTGATCTCCTCGGAACCGTTCGACCTCGGGCAGGGCATCAGCCTGCGCAAGACCTGCTCGGTAGGATGGGCGGCGTATCCCTGGTGCCGCGGAGCCTTTGAAGCGTTATGCGCGCAAGAATCGATCGCCTTAGCCGACGCCGCTCTCTATCAGGCGAAATCGCTGGGACGAAATCAAGGCGTGGGCATCGTGGCCACCGACGCCGCCAGCACTTATCCCGGAGCGATTGATATGCTTTCCGTGCGCGACGGCAACCCTCCTCTTGCCCGGGTGATCAGAACTCAATGTCCATCCCGAGAATCCGGTTCGGGCACAGATCTCCAAATTGCTCTCCCCGTAGATGATTCCGTCTCCTAGTCCATAGCGGTTTTTTCGGAAGAGCTTGACCTGAACAGCCACGTTGCATACATTGAGAAGCCGGTTGCCCAAATCCTGAAATACGAGACACTGATGACTTCAAAGAGCACTTCTCGCAAGACTGGCCTTCGCCAGAAGGCGCAATTGATGTCCGCGTCGGAAATCGAGCGCACGCTGGTTCGTCTGGCTTACGAAATTGTCGAAAAAAACGGGGGCGTGGAAGGGTTGGGCCTGGTAGGCATTCGCCGTCGCGGCGTTCCCCTCGCCGAAAGGCTCGGCAAAATTATCACTCGCATTGAGAACGCCAAGGTTCCAGTGGGGACTTTGGACATTACTTTTTACCGCGATGATCTGTCGACCCTCGGGCCCAAGCCGGTCGTGCAGGAAAAAGAAATCGGGTACGAGATCGAGGACAAGAACATAGTGCTGGTCGACGACGTTCTCTTTACCGGGCGCACCACGCGCGCTGCCCTCGACGCGCTCTTCTCGCACGGACGGCCGCGCCGCGTCCAGCTGTGCGTCCTGATTGACCGCGGGCATCGCGAGATTCCCGTCGAGGCGACATTCATCGGCCGCAACGTGCAGACCACGATGAACGAGGTCATCGAGGTCAAACTGCAAGAGATTGACGAAGCCGAAAAAGTCCTGCTCATGGAAAAGTAGAGAAGCCTGGACAAATGGAAAAGGGCGGTGGAAACCCACCGCCCTTTGTCTTGAGAGCAAAAATCGGCTATCCGATCCTGGTGCAGACCGCTTTGGTTTGGGTGTAGAGATTCAGCACGTCGTGCCCCATCTCACGTCCCCATCCGGACTGCTTGTACCCGCCGAACGGTAGCGCCGCGTCGAAGATGTTGTAGCAGTTGATCCAGACCGTGCCGGCGCGGAGCATCTCCGCCGTGCGGTGCGCTTTGTTGATATCGCGCGTCCACACCGCAGCCGCCAGGCCGTATTCGCTGTCGTTGGCGCGGGGGATAATCTCCTCGGGATCGGAGAACGGCATCGCCGCCACCACCGGCCCGAAGATTTCTTCCTGCACCACCTTCATGTCTTCGTTGGTATTTACCAGCACAGTTGGCTCCACGAAGTAGCCCCGATCGCCAGCCTTGTGGCCGCCAGCTAAAGCCTTGGCCCCTTCCGAGAAGCCAGCCTCGAGATATCCACACACCCGCCGCAGTTGCTCTTCGGACACGAGTGGGCCCATCTGCGTGCTCGGCTCGAGCCCGGACCCTACTCTGATCTTCTTTGCCTGAGCCGCCACGCCTTCAACGACTTGATCGTAGACAGCTTTCTCCACATACAGACGCGAGCCCGCGCAACAGCACTGTCCATGGTTGAAGAAAATGGCGCTGGCTGATCCCGGAATTGCAGTTTCAAGGTCAGCGTCTTTGAACACCACGTTCGGCGACTTGCCGCCCAGTTCGAGTGAAACTTTCTTCAAGTTCCCTGCAGCCGCGTGGACGATCAGCTTCCCGACCTCGGTCGATCCCGTGAACGCGATCTTGTCGACATCGGGATGAGCGGCGAGCGCGGCACCGGCGGTCTCGCCATACCCGGGAACGATGTTGACCACGCCCTCGGGGAAACCAGCCTCCAAGATCAGGTCTCCCAGACGCAGCGCGGAGAGCGGCGTCTGCTCCGCCGGCTTCAACACCACCGTGCAGCCCGTCGCCAGAGCTGGTCCCAGCTTCCACGCCGCCATCAGCAGCGGGAAATTCCACGGAATAATCTGGCCTACCACTCCCACCGGTTCCCGCAGGGTGTAGGCAAGATATTTCGCCCCGGGCGTGTAGGGTACCGACAGTGGAATGGTATTGCCTTCAATCTTCGTTGCCCATCCCGCCATGTAGCGGAACAGATCAACGGCGAGCGGAACGTCGGCCGCCTTGGCAACACTCAGGGGCTTGCCGTTGTCGAGGCTCTCGATATAGCCGAACTCTTCCGTGTGTTTTTCGAGCAGGTCGGCCAGTTTCCAGATGAGCCGTCCGCGTTCCGAAGCCGTCATGCGGCGCCACGGACCCTTGTCGAATGCCGCGCGAGCCGCTCGCACCGCTTGTTCAATATCTTCGCGGTCGCCTTCCGCCACTTGGGCCAGCACTTCTCCGGTAGCCGGATTGTAGGTGGGAAAAGTCTTGCCGGACGCAGCATTCACCCACTGGCCGTTGATTAGCATTTTTCGTGGTTTGTCGATAAATTCCGCAACTTGCGGATGGATCTGGGGGGAAACTGCAATGCCCATAGGCCTCCTTAGGTCAACGTGGACGTGTAGAGAAGATGGATTCGGGTTGATACGCTTGCCGTATCGTAGCCCCGGCCTGAAACAAATGCAATCCGAGGCGACCGATCATTCGCCGTAGGGTACCCAGATGTTTTTCACCTGGGTGGCGTGTTCGAGAAACCAGCGGCCTTCGCCTTGTCGCTTGTCGAACCAGTCGATGGATCTTCCTTCGTTCGTCCAGACTTGCTTCAGATTTCCCGTCGACATCGCCTTCGCGGCCGCGACGGTCGCCTCGTCTCCGTAGCACCACACGGCGTCAACGTCGTCGTGCTCGGCCAGCGTCTTGAGAAGTTGTGAGACATGCCCGGTTACCAGGTTCACCGCCCCGCCGGGCAGATCGCTGGTGTCAAAAAGCTGGTACAGGTCGCCGGCGATGAGCGGATATTTTTCAGAGGGAACCGCGATCACGGTGTTGCCCATGGCAAGCAGCGGCATCACCAGTGACAGGAAACCCAGAAGCGGCGTGTCGGCTGGACAGATTACTCCGACGGTCCCGATGGCTTCGTTCATCGCGATGGCGATATTGCGGAACGGTGGATTGTGTACGGCCCCGTCGAACTTGTCGGCCCATGCGGCATAGGAGAAGATGCGCTCGATGCCCAGATCGACTTCCGATGCGGCCGGCGCCTCACCAACCGCTTGTGAAAGACGCTGCACAATTTCGCCGCGACGCTGCGCCAGGTTCTCGGCGCAGTAGTAGAGCACTTGTGCCCGATTGTGAGCCGTTGCCTTCGACCAGGATTCAGCCTTGCGCGCTGCTTCCACGGCGTTGCGAATGTCTTTGCGATTCCCCAGCGGAGCTTCGCCGAGGAAGCGGCCATCGGGCAAGCTTACGTGCATGCTGTAGCCGGAATCGGGCCGCACCTGCTTGCCGCCGATATATAGTTTCACCGTTCGGTCGATCGCCGGAGTCGCGGCTTCCATCGGTTCGGCGACACTGGCCGTTTCGGGCTGACTCGCCGGCGCGAGCTTCGGCGCGCGTTTGAACCAAGCCGGTTCCATGTACTCCAGCAAGCCCTCTTTGCCGCCCTCGCGGCCGTAGCCGCTCTCGCGATAGCCTCCGAATCCGCAAGCGGCGTCGAACAGATTCGTACAGTTTACCCAGACAACGCCCGCTTTCAGTTGCGCCGCCACGTGCAATGCCACGTTGATGTTTTCGCTCCACACGCACGAGGCCAGGCCGTAGACAGTATTGTTGGCGAGTTCGACCGCTTCTCGAGGTGTGCGAAAGGTCATGGCGGCGAGCACTGGGCCAAAGATTTCTTGTTGCGCCACAATCGACGTTGGATGCACGTTGCTCAATAAAGTCGGCGGGTAATAAAAACCGCGCGCAGGCAAGGTAACTTGCGGCTGCCAGCAGGACGCGCCTTCCGCCACCCCCTGCTCCACCATGTGCTGAATGCGGTCCAGTTGCACCCGCGCCACGATCGCTCCGATATCAATCGCCTTGTCGAGAGGAGGGCCGATGCGCAGTGTGCTCATGCGAGCCCGGATTTTCGCAATCAGCGGCTCCGCGATGCTTTCCTGCATCAGCAACCGAGAGCCGGCGCAGCAAACTTGTCCCTGGTTGAACCAGATCCCGTCCACGAGTCCTTCTACTGCGCTGTCCAGGTCGGCGTCGTCAAAAATGATAAAGGGCGACTTGCCTCCCAATTCAAGCGAAAGACGTTTGTGGCTTGTGGCTGTCGCACTGCGGATTGCTCGCCCCACTTCGGTTGATCCCGTGAACGCAATCTTGTCAACGGCGGGATGCTTCACCAACGCCTCGCCGGTCGATCCGTCTCCGGTCACGATGTTCACCACGCCCACGGGCAAGCCCGCTTCCACGCAAAGCTCCGCGAAAGCCAGCGCCGTGAGCGGCGTAAACTCCGCCGGCTTCAAAACAACTGTGTTGCCGGTGGCAAGTGCTGGTGCAATCTTCCACGCGAGCATGAGCAACGGAAAATTCCACGGGATGATCTGGCCGACAACCCCACACGGTTCGTACTCAGGGAATTCCTGATCGAGCAGTTGAGCCCAGCCCGCATGGTGATAGAAATGGCGCGCGACCAGGGGGATGTCGATATCGCGGCTCTCGCGGATGGGCTTTCCGTTGTCGATGGTCTCGAGAACGGCCAGCAGCCGCGAGTGCTTTTGTACCAACCGCGCCAGGGCATAGAGATACCGGGCGCGGATATGCGGAGTCAGGGCGCGCCATTTGGGCAAGGCAGTTCGCGCTGCCTTTACGGCGGCATCAATATCTGCTGCGCCGCCCTGCGCTACCGACGCCAGCTTTTCCCCAGTGGACGGATCCATGGTGTCGAAATATTGTCCCGCTGCAGGCGCTTGCCATACACCATCGATGAACAGCCCGAACCGCTGTTGGTGGCGATCCAGCCATGCTCCCGCTTCTTTGGGATCCTCTGGAGCAGGTCCGTACTCCATGGCAACGAACTTATCGGCGATGCTCATCGTTGTCGGCTCAGTCTTTCAGTGCGCTTGCAAACGTCGATATCACTATGCCAGCGGGTGGCGATACTCCGCCGAATAGCGCCCGGTCGCATAATGTTCCAACTGCCGCTCGATATCCCCGAGCAAACCACTGGCCCCAAACCGAAACAGTTCGGCGCTCAGCCACGATTGTCCAAGTTCTTCCTTCATCATCGCCAGCCAGTCGAGGGATTGTTTGGCAGTGCGGATTCCGCCCGCCGGTTTGAATCCAACCGCGCATCCGGTCTGCTGGGCGTATTCGCGGATGGCACGCACCATGACGAGGCTCACCGGCAAAGTTGCGTTGGTCGGTTCCTTGCCGGTCGAGGTCTTGATGAAGTCGGCGCCCGCCATCATGGCAACCAGACTCGCACGCGCAACATTGCGCAGCGTCAGCAGATCGCCTGTCCCCAGGATGACTTTCATGTGGGCAGTGCCACAAGCCTGCTTGAACGCCGCAATTTCGTCGTAGAGCGCCTGCCACCGTCCGCCAAACACATGGGCACGCGTAATGACGACATCGATCTCGTGCGCGCCCGCTTCCGCCGATCGGCGAATCTCCGCCACCCGCTCGGCCAGCGGCGACAGTCCTGCCGGGAACCCGGTGGAAACGGCTGCCACGTGCACGCCGCTGCCTTCCAGAGCGTGCAGAGCCGTCTCGATGAAGCTGTGATACACACAAACCGCGCCAACTCTGATTCCGAGCTGCTCGACACCCAGCTTGTGAGCCAGCTCCTGTTGAATCGGAAATCGCGCCTTGGCGCAAAGGCGCCGCACGCGTTCCTCGGTATCATCGCCCGATAGCGTGGTCAGATCCATGCACGTAATGGCGCGCAGAAGCCATGCTGCCTGCCATTCCTTCTTCACCGTGCGCCGTGCCACCTGCGACTGCGCGCGGCGCTCAACGGCGCTGGTGTTCGCGCGAGCCTCTTTGACCCAATTCAGATCCAGAGTCATCCCGGAATTCGGCAGTAGCGGACGCCCGCCCAGTATCGCGATTTCGTTCGAGGCGTGGGATTCGCGGCTGACGATGCGGTGTCCAGACGCGCGACCGAGATCGGAGTTGTGTTGATTGACTGACATTGGCCCAGTCCCGCAAGGCCTCATTGCGGGCATCTTAGTTTGTCATTGTACGGCAGCGGATGTCCCAAGGCGAGTTTGGCGGCGAGTCGAATGCGCTAAGAAAAAGCGCTGAACCGTAAGCCGAAGGTTTACAATGGCGCACGATTTGGCGGCTCATCCCGGCATTCGCAATCGTGGTTGGGCACATCGCGCTCTCATGAATAACAAGCAATTCTCCGCCATCCGCAGGAAACTGGAGCGGGCTGCAACCAAGGTGATGAAGAACGCCCACGCTCCCTACTCGAACTTCCGGGTTGGCGCGGCCGTCCTGCTCACGAATGGCGACATCTTCCTCGGCTGCAACGTCGAGAATGCTTCCTATGGCATGACCAACTGCGCCGAGCGAACCGCAATCTTTTCCGCCGTCGCGCAACTGGGGCCCAAGATTGAAATCCGCGCCGTAGCCGTCACCAACGATCATGGTGTCGCGTGTTCGCCCTGTGGCGCGTGCCGCCAGGTGATTTACGAGTTCGGCCAGAATGCCATGATTTTTTTTCAGGGAGCCGACGGTCCCAAGCAGGCGCAAATTGCCGACCTTCTGCCGGAAGGATTTCGCATCCAGTGAGCACATCTTCCGTCGTGACCGAGACTTTCCGCGCAATCGACGTGATTCGGAAAAAGCGCGATGGCATCGAGCTTTCGCAAATGGAGATTCGCGGCCTGGTCGACGCCTACACCAGGAACGAAATTCCCGACTACCAGGTCTCTGCCTGGTTGATGGCGGTCGTCCTCCGCGGCATGACCCGTGCGGAGACCGCCGTTCTCACCGACGCCATGCTGCGGTCGGGTGAGGTGCTCGATCTCTCCGCGCTGCCCGCGAAAAAGGTAGATAAGCATTCCACCGGGGGAGTGGGCGACAAAACTTCCCTCGTGCTGGCTCCGTTAGCCGCTGCGGCAGGCGTTGCCGTCCCCATGATCAGCGGGCGGGGCCTCGGCCACACCGGAGGAACGCTGGATAAACTGGAAGCCATTCCCGGCTTTAACGTGAATCTCCCGGTGGAGGAATTTCGCCGCGTGCTGCAGATCTGTGGCTGCGCCATGATTGGCCAGACCGCCGAGATTGCGCCGGCCGATCGTAAGCTTTACGCGCTGCGCGACGTGACGGGCACGGTCGAGAGCCCATATCTGATTTGCGCATCCATCATGAGCAAGAAACTGGCCGAGGGTATTGACGGGCTCGTGCTGGATGTAAAAACCGGGTCGGGCGCGTTCATGAAGAGCGAGAAAGACGCGGCCTTCCTCGCAGAAATCATGGTCGAAACCGGCGAGCGCATGGGGAAGAAAGTCGTGGCCCTCATCACCGATATGGACCAACCCCTCGGCAACATGATCGGTAACGCGCTAGAGGTGGTCGAGGTGGTGGAGGTGCTCAGGGACCGAGGCCCAGCCGACTTGCGCGAGCTTTGCTTGGAGCTGGGGGGATGGATGCTGCTGCTGGGCGGCGCCTCGAAAACGTTGGAAGAAGGCAAGAAACAGAGCGCTGCGTTGATCTCGTCCGGCAAAGCCCTGGAGAAATTCCGCCAGATGATTGAACTGCAAGGCGGTGATCCGGGCGTGATCGATGATTTCAAACGACTACCTCGGTCGCAAAGCACGATGCCCGTCCTAAGCCCGAGAGCAGGGTATATCTCCGCGATGCAGTGCGAGCAGATGGGGACGGCGTGCGTGATTCTCGGTGGCGGGCGTGAGCGCAAAGAAGATCCCGTCGATCCGGCGGTGGGCTTTGTGCTGCACAAAAAGGTTGGTGACCATGTCGCGGCGGGCGAACCGATTTCCACGATCTACTACAATTCCGGTTCGCGCGTGCAACGGGCCCACCAGTTGCTTGAAACCAGTTGCCAGATCGGCGACGCACCACCGCACAGCCAAAGACCGCTGATTCACAGAGTAATCGGGGCACCCGTGGAGAAAAACTAAATGGGACGCTTCACCGGAATTTTGGGCCTGCTCACCATGCTCGGGTTCGCTTACACCTTTTCCACTGACCGCAAAGCAATCCGCATCAAGACCGTCGCGTGGGGCCTCGGCTTGCAGTTTGCCTTTGCGTGGTTCGTCCTGAGATTTCCCGCCGGCCAAAGAGCTTTTCAGGTGGCGAAAGAAGGCGTCACTCGCCTTTTGGGTTACGCTTATGCAGGGTCCCATTTCGTTTTCGGTGACCTGGCCAATCCCGGCTCAAGTCTTGGATATTTCGCCTTCGGCGTTTTGCCCACCGTGATCTTTATTGCCGCATTCTTTGCGGTCCTCTATCACTTGGGCATCATGCAGATCATCATTCGTGCGTTTGCCTGGGTCATGACTCGTGTGATGGGCGCCAGCGGTGCCGAATCGCTCAACGTCGCAGCCAGCATTTTCATGGGACAGACTGAGGCTCCTCTCACGATCCGTCCTTTTCTCCCCGATCTGACTCGTTCTGAACTCATGACCGTCATGACCAGCGGCATGGCGCACGTCTCCGGCGGAATCATGGCTGCCTACATCGGCTACGGGATCGACGCGGGACACTTGCTCAGCGCGGTCATCATGACCGCTCCCGGGACGCTGCTCATGGCAAAAATGCTGGTGCCGGAAACCGAGCACCCGAAAACCGCGGGAAGGGTCGTAATGAACGCCGAAGAAGAGGAAGCGGAAAAGAAAGAAAACCTGATTGGTGCGATTGCGCGCGGTACCACCGATGGCCTGCACCTCGCCCTGAACATCGCCGCCATGCTCGTTTCATTCCTTGCCCTGATTGCGCTGATCGACGGCGTCTTCGGCGGCATTCATCACTACATCGCATGGTTTCCGGAAAGCCTTGAGAAAATCTTGGGAACCGTATTCTGGCCTATTGCATGGGTTATCGGTATCCCGCGTCAAGACTGCTCCACCATCGGTTCGTTTCTTGGTACGCGTATGGTGGCCAACGAACTGCTGGCCTACAAGATGCTTGGAGCAGCGCAGAAAGCTCTCGATCCGCGATCCTTTACCATCGCCACTTTTGCGCTTTGCGGCTTCGCGAATCTCAGCTCGATTGGAATTCAGATTGGCGGCATCGGCGCGCTGGCTCCCAACAAGCGGGGCGAGTTGGCACGCCTAGGAATACGCGCCATGCTCGCCGGAACAATGGCGAATCTGATGTCGGCGTCCATTGCGGGCATGCTCCTGAAGACTTAATCGCTCCACTATCTCAATCGAGGATTCCTTCGGTGAAACGATTCTTCGTCGGCTGTTTGTTGGTTTTGTGCGCACTCGTCTGTTTGCCGATTCGCACGCTCGCGCAAACGCCGCGGCGCGTGATCATCGACACCGATCCCGGTGTCGACGACGCCTTCGCCATCCTCCTGGCCCTGAACTCGCCTGAACTGAAAGTCGAGGCGCTTACCGTGGTGCCCGGTAATGTCGATGGCCGGCAAGGTTTGGAGAACGCGCTGAAGATTGTCTCCCTTGCTGGACGATGCGACCTGCCCGTCGCCGGAGGAGCGCAACATCCGCTGAATCAGAAACTGATCACAGCCCAGTTTTGGCATGGCCCGAACGGCCTGGCTGGGGTCGAACTGCCCGCCTCGAAATGCAAAGCTGACCCACGCTTCGGTCCGGACCTCATCATCGAGACTGTCCACAAATACCCGCACGAGGTGACTCTGATTCCGGTTGGGCCGCTGACCAATATCGCTCTCGCTGTCTCGAAAGACCCGTCCATTACCGGTCTGGTCAAAGACATCGTGATCATGGGTGGCTCAATTTCGGGAGGAAATGTGAACGGCGCGGCCGAGGCCAACATCTACAACGATCCCGAAGCCGCTTCCATCGTTTTCAATGCCGGCTGGATGGTGACCATGATCGGCTCCGATGTCGGCGAGCGGACGATCATGACCCGAAAGCACCTCGCGGAGTTGCAAGCCTCGCGCGGGCCTGAAAGTGACTTCGTCGCGAAGCTGGGGGACTTCTATCTCACCCGTTCGGAGAAGAGCGGTTATCAGGGCGCGGCGATGTACGATCCGCTGGCGGTTGGGACCGTGATCGACTCAACTCTGGCCACGCTCAAAGATATGCACGTAGACGTGGAAACCAGAGGCGAGTTCACCCGCGGCGAAACCGTCGCGAATCGCATGGGATCATACGAGAACAACGTGCTTCACGGCGATCACTACGAGATCGAGGGAACGACCCCCCAGAAACCGAACGCCCGCGTGTGCCTGGCTTCGGATGCGGACCGGTTTCTGCAGCTGTTCATCAACCGGATCAAAGGCAAATAGACCGAGATCTATGATTGCGCCAGGGACCCGGACGTTTCTTATCGATACCGACACGGCCTCCGATGATGCCGTCGCTCTCATCATGGCCCTGCGCGCGCCCGCCGTGCGGGTGGCCGCGATCACGGTCGTAGCCGGCAATGTCGATGTGCATCAGGCCACGCGCAACGCCCTGTACACGGCCGAGTTGTGCGGAGCCTCGGTTCCGGTTTATTCCGGAGCGGCCGAACCTCTGCTCCGTCCCTATCAAAACGCAACCTGGTTTCACGGACGCGATGGGTTGGGCGACCACAACTATCCGGAACCCAAGCGAGGTGCGGAAAAACTCAACGCAGTGGAAGCGATCATCGAAACCGTAGAAGCCAATCCCGGTCTCGTGCTGGTGACGCTAGGACCCTTGACCAACATCGCGCTGGCCCTGGCAAAATCTCCGGCAATCGCCGCCAAGGTAAGCCGCTGCGTCGTGATGGGAGGCGCTCCCTGCTGCGAAGGAAACGTGACTCCTGCCGCGGAATACAACGTCTGGGTCGACCCGGACGCGGCCCGCATCGTCATGCACAGCGGCCTTCCCGTTGAGTTGATCGGCTGGCAATTGTGTCGCGGAGATGCCGTGCTTTCTGAGGCCGACATAGCGCGCGTTCTCGAACTAAACACTTCGCTCGCCCATTTCGCGGTTGAATGCAACAGCCACGCTCGCGACGCGTACAGACTGCAAACCGGTGAGGACGGGATCTGCCTGCCCGATCCGGTGGCGATGTCGGTCGCGCTCGACCCGTCCGTCGGAACGGAGTGGGGGGAACACTATCTGGAAGTGGAGACGCAGAGCGAACTTACGCGGGGAATGACCGTGGTCGATCGCCTGAACGTTGCGGACGATGACCGAAACCGGGGTGTATGGGAAAGCGCAATCACACAGGGCGGGAAGGCGAGGGTCTGTTGGGCGATCGACAACCAGCGGTGGAAGGCCGGCCTGCACGCGGCCTTGCGATGAACGCGGCCTGCCTATCCGTTGACCTGTGCGTAGGTGGAGCGCCGCAGGAATTCTCCCTGCCCCGCGCGGCCGAGGAACTTGTCGCCTTCCACCACCACCCGACCGCGTGACAGGACTACGTCTGCCACGCCCGTGACCTCGATGCCTTCGAACATCGAATAATCCACGCGCATGTGATGGGTCTTGGCGCTAATCGTGTGCTTGCGTTTGGGATCGAAGATCACCAGGTCCGCGTCGCTTCCGACGGCGATCGTACCTTTCCGCGGATACAGCCCGAATAGCTTCGCGGGAGTGGTCGAAACCAGTTCCACGAAACGGTTCGCGGTGAAGCGTCCGCCGGCCACGCCGCCTGAGTAGATCAGGCTCATGCGGTGTTCCACGCCCGGCCCTCCGTTGGGAATTTTCGTGAAATCGTCGCGGCCCAGCTCTTTCTGTTCTTTGAAGCAGAACGGGCAATGATCGGTAGAAACAACCTGCAGATGATCCCGTTTCAATCCGTTCCACAGTTTTTCCTGGTGCCACTTCTCACGCAGCGGCGGGGTGAACACATATTTGGCCCCTTCGAAGCCAGGAGCCTCGAAGTTCTCGAGCGACAAATACAAATATTGCGGACAGGTTTCCGCATAAACCGGAACGCCGCGATCGCGTGCCTCGCGAACTTTTTCGAGCGCGTCGTTACAGCTCAAATGCACGATGTAGATGGGAGCGCCCGCCATCTCCGCCAGGGCGATGGCACGCGCGGTTGCCTCAGCTTCGGCGGTGGTAGGACGAGTGAGCGCGTGATACTTCGGGGCTCTCTTGCCTTCGGCCAGGGCCTGCTGCACGATCACGTCGATCACGCTGCCGTTCTCCGCGTGCATGCACACCAGGCCGCCGTTTTTTGATGCAGTCTGCAGAGCCTTAAAGATGCTCCCGTCGTCGAGCATGAAGACGCCCGGATAGGCCATGAAGAGTTTGAAACTGGTCACGCCTTCCTGCACCAGGTCGTTCATTTCGTTCAGCTGTCCACCCGAAACATCCGTCACAATGCAGTGAAAAGCGAAGTCGCAGACCGCCTTGCTCGTAGCTTTGCTCATCCACGTGTCGAAGGCCTGGCGCAACTGCTGTCCTTTGTACTGAATCGCGAAGTCGATGAGGGTCGTCGTCCCCCCGAAGGCGGCGGCTCGCGTGCCGGTTTCAAAATCGTCGGCGCTGGTGGTGCCGCCAAACGGCATGTCGAGGTGAGTGTGAACATCGATTCCACCCGGCAAAACCAGCTTGCCCGACGCATCCAATATCTGGTTTGCATTCTGCGTGGGGAGTCCGCTTCCGATCGCGGCGATCCTGCCGTTTGCGATGGCAACGTCCGCGGTGTAGGTATCTGTCGCGGTCACCACCGCACCGTTTCTGATGATCGTGTCAAAGCCCATCGCAACCCTCCATCGTGTACGGCTGCCTAAATGAAAACGGAATTCTATGCTACACTGCCCCTCCTCGGCGGCTGATAGTTTCCGCGGGAAGGGACCCGGCATGCACTTCGGTATCACGCTGAAACCTGACATTTCCATCGAACGCATCGTCGGTCTGACGCGCCAGGCGGAGGCTGCGGGATTCGAGTACGGCTGGATTTTCGATTCGCATGTTTTGTGGATGGAGCCTTACCCACTGCTGACGCTCATGGCCATGAATACCAAACACATGCGCCTCGGCACGTGCGTCACCAATCCGGCGACCCGCGATCTCACCGTGACCGCCAGCCTTTTCGCAACTTTGAATCTGATTTCTGGTGACCGCATGGAACTTGGCATCGGACGAGGCGACAGTTCGCGCCGCGTCATGGGAAAGAAGCCAGTCAGTTGGTCGCAGCTGGAAGCGGCGGTAAAAGAGTTCCGCGACCTCACCGGCGGCAGGGAAGTTCAGCACGATGGTCAGCCAACGCGGCTCACCTGGGCCAAAGTTCCTCCCCGCGCATGGATAGCCGGATACGGTCCCAAGGTCCTGCACATGGCTGGTCGTGTGGCAGACGGCATTATCCTCCAGTTCGCCGATCCCGCATTGATTGACTGGTGCTTGAGTTTCGTCAGGGAGGGCGCTCGTGCCGCGGGACGTGATCCCAGTTCGATCGAGGTGATGGCGGCTGCGCCAGTCTGGGTCTCCGAAGACTTGAGCGTGGCCCGCGAGCGCGTGCGCTGGTTCCCCGCGCTCGTCTCCAACCACGTGATGGACTTGATCCGCCAGTACAAACCAGCAGATCTGCCCCCGGCCCTGACTTCTTACGTGCAGGATCGCGGCCACTACGACTATCAGCACCACTGCGAGGTCGAGAGCGACAACGCGAATTTCGTTTCCGACGAAGTGGTGGACCGCTTTTGTCTGGTCGGGCCCGTCGAGGCACATCTCAAGAAGCTACGCGACCTGAAGGCGGTGGGGGTCACGCAGTTCAACATCTATCTGATGTGCGGGGACGAAGAGCAGACCCTGGACATTTACCAGCGCGATGTGCTTCCGGTTGTTCTCGGAACGAAAAAAGTGTAGTGCAGCCTTAAGCGGTTTCCTGCGGAGACAATGCGGGCGTCCATAGTCCCCTCATGGTTACGTAATAGACAACGAACGATACCGCAAACCCCACGAACCAGGAGTAGTCATACAGAAATCGAGCACCGGGGATTGCCAATCCCGCGAGAGCCGTGCCGGCTCCGAGCGCCAGCGCAATCAGCCCGCGCCAGTTGAATCCCCTGGAATATTCGTAAACTCCATCGCGCAGATACAAGTCGTCGACCTGCAGCACGCGGCGGCGGATCACGAAGTAGTCGCAGATCATGATCCCCGCCACTGGCCCCAGAAAAGCCGCATATCCGCCCAGCCAGCCCAGGATGAATGTGCGGTAGTTGGACATCAGTTTCCACGGCATGAGCGCGATGCCCATGAAACAGGTGATCACGCCGCCGGTGCGGAAACTGATCCCGCGCGGCCACAAGTTGGAAAAATCGTTCGCCGGAGAGACTACGTTGGCTCCGATGTTCACGTTCAATGTCGCCAGCAGGATTGCCAACAGCGAAATTACCACTGCCACCGGAGAATGAAAGCGGCTGAGCAGTTGCACGGGATCCCAGATCGCCGTTCCGTAGATCACGACTGTGGCCGATGTAACAACAATTCCCACGAACGCGTACAGCGTCATCGTGGTGGGCAGCGCCAGCGCCTGTCCGATCACCTGCTCCTTCTGGTTCCGCGCAAAGCGCGTGAAGTCCGGAATATTCAACGATACCGTTGCCCAGAAGCCGACCGTCCCATTGAGAGCAGGAATCAGGAACTTGAGGAAATCCGTCGTGCTGGTGAAGCGCGATGGTACCGAGAGCATGGGCCCCATTCCGCCCGCCGTCTTGTAAGCCCATCCCAAAAGTAGCAGTCCAACCCCCAGCAGCACCGGCGCACTGATGCCCTGCAGAATCCGGATGTACTCAATGCCCTTCAGCACCACCGCCAGGTTGATGAGCCAGAAGATGAAGAAGCAGATCGCGGTGCCGTGCGGGATGTTCTTCCACCCCGGGGCAAGCGTCGCCAGCAAGGTGCTGATCGCTTCGCCGCCGATCCAGGCCTGAATGCCAAACCACCCGCAAGCCACCAGCGCGCGCAAAACAGCAGCAACATTGGCGCCCAGAACTCCGAATGACGCCCGCGCCAGAACCGGGAAGGGAATGCCATACTTCGCGCCGGGATGCGAATTCAGCAACATCGGCGCCAGGACGATTATGTTGCCCACAAAGATCGTGGCCACGGCCTGCTTCCAGTTCATTCCTCCCTGAATCAGGCTGGCGGCCAGCATGTAGGTGAGAATGTTCACCGACATTGAAACCCACAGCGCGGCAAAGTTGTAGGTGCCCCAGTGCCTGCGCTCGTCGAGCGCAGGCGCGAGGTCGTGGTTATACAGCGGGCTGGACTCGATTCGCAATCGTTGAGAGTCGGTTGGAGTCGTCATCGGTTGATGGTTTAGTCTGCAGCCGCGGCCGTCACGCTCTGCGCGGTGAGCGGGCCGTAGCTCTCCGGTCGCCGGTCCCGGAAGAACTGCCACACTTTGCGCACCTCCGCGATCATGTCCAGGTCGAGATCGGCGACTACAACTTCGTCTTTGTCGCGGCTGGCCTGTGCCACGATCTTGCCCCGCGGGTTGCAGAAATAACTCTTCCCGTAGAATTCGCCGATGCTCCACGGCTGCTCGGTACCGACGCGATTGATGGCGCCTACAAAATAGCCGTTGGCCACGGCGTGGGCGGGTTGCTCGAGCTCCCACAAATATTCCGAGAGCCCGGCCACGGTCGCCGAAGGATTGAACACGATCTCGGCGCCGTTCAATCCCAGGATGCGCGCTCCTTCCGGGAAATGACGGTCGTAGCAGATGTAGACGCCCACCCGCGCGTACTTGGTTTCGAACACTGGATAGCCCAGATCCCCGGGTGTGAAATAGAATTTCTCCCAAAATCCCGGATGACAGTGGGGAATGTGATGCTTGCGGTACTTCCCCAAGTACCTTCCATCGGCATCGATCACCGCAGCTGTGTTGAAGTAGACCCCGGGCATCTGCTCTTCATACACCGGCACCACGATCACCATGCGATGCTTCGCCGCAACCTTCTGCATCAGCCGCGTGGTCGGGCCGTCGGGCACGCGTTCCGTCAGTTCGTACCAGCGCGCGTTTTGTTCCGCGCAGAAGTACGGTCCGTAAAAAAGTTCTTGCAGGCAGAGAATCTGCGCCTTTTTGCGCGCTGCCTGCTCGATCAGTTTCAGGTGCTTATCGATCATGGCCTTTCTGATCTGCGCCAGCGGTCGATCGGTGCTCAGCGCGTTTGAGGCTTGAATCAAGGCACAGCGGACATTGCGGGGCATGCAATCCTCCCAGACGGGTGAGCCCGGTTCGAACCCGTTAAGGAACGAAACTATAGCAGAAACCGGAGGCCAGGATGCCCGGTGTCGCGCGGTGTTTGCGGGACCTCGGACTCCACGAGCGATTCGGCTTGTCGCCGTTCGGTTGGGCCGTTGACACCGCCGGGACGGCTGAATAGACTCGCCCTTCTTCGAGTTGCGAACCGAATCGATATGTCCAAACGCCCCCGCATCGCGGTAGTAGGCAGCGCGAATACTGACCTGACCACCTTTACCAGCCAATTCCCCAAGCCGGGAGAAACCATCTTCGCCCAGAAATTCAATCTTGGCTTCGGCGGCAAGGGAGCCAATCAGGCGGTTGCGGCGCGTCTGTGCGGCGCCGAAGTGGCCATGGTTGCGCGCGTGGGCAGCGATTTGTTCGGCCCGGCCACCATCGAAAACTTTCGCCAGCAGGGAATCGATCCCACTCACGTCAAGCAAGTCGAGGGATTGTCCAGCGGGGTCGCGCCCATCTTCGTCGATCCCTCGGGGCAGAACCGCATCCTGGTCGTTAAAGGCGCCAATGATGCCCTTACTCCCGCGGCTGTCGACGAGGCCGCCGACGTCCTGAAAACCGCTGACTGCATCGTGCTGCAGTTCGAGATCCCGCTGGAGACCGTCTACTACACGATCGCCTTTGCGCGAAAGCACGGCATTCGCTGCATCCTCAATCCCGCTCCCGCTCAGCCGATCGACATGAATGCTCTGAAGGATCTTGATTACTTCGTCCCCAACGAGCATGAAGCGGAGGCGATTACAGGCTCCCCGGTCAAGAACGTCGACGACGCCCACCGTTGCGCAGAGAAATTGCTGACCGCCGGCATCCGGCGCGTCATCATCACCCTGGGTGCAAACGGCTCGCTTCTGGCCAGCAAAGAAGGAAATACCCACGTCGCTCCCTTCGCCGTAAAGAGTGTCGACAGCACTGGCGCGGGCGACGCTTTTATCGGCAGCTTTGCCGTCTTTCTCGGTGAGGGCGTGCCTGAAATGGAAGCGGTTCGCCGCGCCAATCTCTACGCGGGATTGTCCACTACTGGCGTAGGCACGCAGAAGTCCTTTTATGACCGAGCCCGCTTTGATTCGGAGTGGTCTTCCCGCTCCTGACTCCACAACAATCAGGCAATGTGCCCTGTTTTCCACCGCAAAATTTCTTGACTTCGCTCTACGGGGCAATTTATAAGCCGTGTCTGCGGTCCAGGAGACCTCCCAGCTTCAGCGAGGAAGGGGGAGGGTCTTTTTTCTTTTTGGGGCAGTGAGACCGTCGAAAGGGGTCGTGAAGAAAATGTCGAGCACCAAGAGGCTCTTCGCGCTGTGTTTCTGTTCGCTGATCTGTCTGGCAAGCCCACTCCTGCACGGTCAGTCGACCGGGAGCTTCTCCGGCACAGTCTCCGACAAGTCAGGCGCTGTCGTTGCAGGAGCCAAGGTCACGATCACCGCGCAGGCGACAAATACTTCGCGCGAATCTGTCACGGATCCCTCCGGCCATTACTTGGTTCCCCTGCTGGGGGTGGGAGAGTTTACCGTTCGAGTGGACGCACAAGGCTTCAAATCTAGCGAATCGAAGGACATCCGCCTTCAGATCGACGAGCACCGCGAACTCGATTTTAGTCTGCAGCCTGCTTCAGTGAGTACCAGCGTCGAGGTAAATGCTACAGAAGTGGCCGTCGAAACCACCAACCCGACGCTGGGCCAGGTCATCACCTCCGAGCAAGTCGCCGACTTGCCGTTGAACGGCCGGGACTTCGTCCAGTTGGCGACTCTGGCGCCGGGCGTAACCCAGGAAACCAACCCCAACAGCTTTTTCAACGGGGGCCCCAGCAGCGAAGTCTCGGCCCGAGGAACTTTTTCTCTTTCGGTCGGTGGTTCGCGAGCCCAGAGCACGGATTGGGTGTTCGATGGCAATGACAACAACGAACTCTCGGGTGGCGGAATCGCCATTATCCCTTCGATCGACGCTATCCAGGAATTCAAGGTCCTGACCTATAACTACTCGGCGGAGTTTGGAACCCGTGCCGGTCCGACCGTGCTGCTGACAACCAAGTCAGGATCGAACCAGTTCCACGGATCGCTGTTCGAATTTTTCCGCAACACCAGCCTCGACGCTAAGAGCTATTTTGCCTCCTCAAAGGAGAAATTCAATCTCAACCAGTTCGGCGGGACCTTTGGGGGACCAATCCAGAAGGATAAGACCTTCATATTCTTGGACTACGAGGCCAAGAGACAGCTGCACGGGATTCCGTTCGTCGGCTTGATTCCGACCCAGGCGATGAAGAACGGCGACTTCACGTTGGATCCGTTTGGCATTGTTCGTGGAAGCGCCCAGAGTACTTTCATCAACCTACTGAACCCCTACACCAATACGCCTTTCGAGTGCGACGGTTCAGGAAATCCCCTGCCCTCGACTGATGGGACACAGTCGGGTGGCTCTCCGTGCAACAAAATTCCGATCGCTACGATCGGCAACGGCGGGATGGCCGAGTCGGCTGGCCTTGCGATGATTAACCTCTATCCCCAGGCGCTTCCCGCATCACAGTCGAATGCGAGCCTCGGCTACAACTACACCAACGTCCCAGTCAGAAGTCTCAACGAGGGCAAGTTCGATGCTCGGCTGGACCATAGCTTTTCGAACAAGGATTCGATCTTCGCGCGGTTCAGCTACGATCAGGCGACGTCCTTTGTCCCGGGCGGATCGCCCGGATACGCCGAGGCGGGTGCGTTTGCCAGTACCCAGGACATTACCAACCATGGACGCAACGCCGTGATTTCCGAAACCCACATTTTCAACGATCACAACATCAACCAGGTCACGGCTGGTTTTAACCGCATCTTCAATATCATTTTGTCGTATGGAAACGGCAGCTGCGAAGCACAAAAAATAGGCCTCCTAGGCGCCGATCTGAATAGTATTTGCGGGGCCCAGCCCGCCGGCATAGTGAACCAGTCGACCAAGGATTGCATGAGTTGCGGTCTGAGTTCGATGCAGTTCCTTACTGGCTACTGGTCACTTGGCGACCGTGGTTACGCCCCCTCTCAGGGCGGCACGAATGTGTTCTCCATCTCCGATTCGTTCGACATGATTCGCGGCAAGCACGACATCAAGGCTGGGATCGGAATTCGCACTCATCAACTCAACGTGCGGTCCAACGCGTTTCAGGATGGCTTCATCCTGATGGGTAATGCCTTCGGGACTCCCGGCAATGGCACATATAGCGGCGATCCGGAGGCGGACTTGATTCTGGGCCAGGTCGGGGGAGCGATCCACGACCAGACGTACAACGGCGCCACCAGCGGTCGCCGGTGGAAGATGTTCCGCCCCTTCGTGCAGGATGATTGGCGGGCAACTCCCGACCTGACGCTGAACCTCGGACTCGCCTGGTCTCTGGTGACTCCCGTTACTGAAGCGCAGAATCGGCAGGCTGATTTCAACTTTCCAACCGGGCAATACCTGGTCGCAGGCCCGGCTGTCGCCGGATGTACGACGTGCGTGCACACTGGGCCGCAAGCTGGAATTCAGATGGACAAGACTGCCTTGGAACCTCGGATCGGACTGGCCTGGAAAGTACTGGGTAGCCAGAAGACCGCGCTGCGGGCGGGGTACGCCATCTTCCATGACGCTTCCTGGAGCCAGGGCGATCAGGGGCTTTGGCTGAATCCGCCGTACCTGGCGGAGTCGGACAATTTCTCCGGCCTCGCTCCGTTCAACACTCTGGCGACTCCAACGACGACCTGCGGCTTCGCTGCTCAAGGATGCGGGTTAGCAGCGGCATTCTTGCCATTCCTTCCGCCGCCTCTCAACCCGGACACGTTCCAGGGCACCCGCTTGTGGCAGAACACGAATTTCAAGCAGGGAAGAGTGCAACAGTTTAACGCCAACATTGAACAGCAACTGCCCGGACAGATCGTGCTGACGGCCGGGTACGCGGGGTCTCGCGGGCACCACATTCTGGTTAGCGGGGTCAATGTGAACCTGGCCTCGCCGAACGCGTGCGCTGGAGGTCCCAACGCAGTTGCCGGATACACCTTCGGTTGCGGGCCGGGAGGAGCATTTGTCCCCGCCCCCGACGGCGCGTTTACTATCGTCGGCAATTTCAACGACGCCGGCAACGCTACCTACAATTCGTTCCAGCTAAAGGCAGAGACGAAGAGCGCCCGGCACGGACTCTATGCTCTTGTCAGCTACACGTACGCCCATACTTATGACTCTGGGATGGCTGACAACCTGGGCACCACTCCAGGAGCCACGTATTGGCCTTTGCCTGGGACCATCAAAGCGGACTGGGCCAGGTCTCAAATTAATCTTGATAACCAAGTCACGGCCAGCATCATCTACGACTTACCCTTCGGTAAGGGGAAGGCGTTCGGTAGTGGCTGGAGCGGTCCGGTCAACGCGGTGTTCGGAGGGTGGCAGACCACGGTTATTGAGAAAATCACCTCTGGATTTCCTCTGTTTGTGGTCAACAGTGTCAACAGTGCTGGCCCGTTCTTCCAGTGGAACGGCAACGGCTTGAACCGGCCGAATCAGGTTGGAGATCCCAACAAGCCCGGCCCGGAGGGCGGCAACACCACCTGCCCTTCTCAAATTCACACAACTGCGAATTGGTTCAATCCGTGTGCTTTTGCAGCAGCTCCGACCGGCGAACTCGGAACCGCGAATCGCGCGCCCGTCACCGGACCGGATTTCGTGAACACCGATTTCTCGCTGATCAAACAATTCCACCTGACTGAACGCGTAGGACTAAACTTCCGCGCTGAGTTCTTCAACCTCTTCAATCATGCGCAGTTCTTCCTGCCCGGCAGTCCTCTGACCGCCATGCAGGACATAAGTTCGCCTTCAACATTCAGCAAGGTCACGCAGACCGTGAACAATCCGCGCCTGATGCAGTTCGCCCTCAAGCTGAACTTCTAGCCGCATTTCCCGGCAGGCATACCGCCTGCCGGGCAACAGCGGTCTTGAGCCGCCTCGATACCGTGCATCGGATCACCCGTGAGCCCCATTTACCGACGCTGTCACGGGGAGCGGCGTCACCTTTGGCGTCGCAGTTATATAATCTCTGCCTGATCAATGCCGCACCTGGCTCAACCTTGTCGGCGCACGGTGGCTTTGTCGCTCGTGGTCCTGGCTGCCAGCTGTCTGGCCGCTCAGGAGGCCTCCCCGGCGAAGCCGGCTACAGCGGAAGCACACCTGGGCGCCGGATACGACGCCCTCAAGCTCGAGCGATACGGTTTGGCCGCTGCCGAGTTCAAAGCCGCCCTGGCACTGGATCCGTCCCTGATGGAGCGGGCCCGATTCCCCTTGGCGGTGTCGCTTTTCGAAATACACCAGTCCGCAGAAGCGCGGCGTGAGTTCGAAACTCTGCGCCGTGAACTGGGAGATCATCCCAACATTCTGTATTACCTGGGCCGATTGGATATCGAAAGTAATGATTTCAAAACTGCAACGCAGCTGTTGAGCAAAGCGATGACCGAACCTCCTTTTCCCGACACCGCGTATTACCTGGGATTCGCCTTCCTCAAACAACATGATTTGTCCGCGGCTGAGAAGTGGTTGAAGGTGGCAAGAGACCTGCTTCCTCAGGATTCGCAGGTGGATTATCAACTGTCAAAGGTGTATCGGGAACAGGGACGTGACGAGGATGCAAAACAGGCTCTCGCGCACTCGGAGGAACTCCGCCAGCGGGAAGACAACGAGATCTCGTGGAAACAGGAGTGCGCGCAGGAACTGGATCAACGGCTACCGCAAGAGGCACGCGCGTCGTGCCAGAAATTGTATGATCCCGGGAACGCGGATAAGCTGAGCAGCTTGGGCACCATCTACGGCCAGCACGGCGACTTGGATGACGCCCTCAAGTGTTTTCAGCGGGCCGCGGAGCTGGCGCCTAAGTCGCCGCAGATGGCGTATAACCTGGCTCTGACCTACTTCCAGCTGAATCGTTTCGAAAAGGCGCGCGCGCCGCTGGAAAACGCGTTGAAGCGATGGCCTGACCTGTTCCAACTAAACGCTTTGTATGGGGCCGTGCTGGCCAAGCTTGGGGCAAATACTTCTGCGTACCAGGCCCTTCGTCACGCCCACGAACTGAATCCGCAGGACTCAGGGGCGGCGAATATGCTCTATTTGACCATTCTGCAGCTGGCACAGAAAAGTCAGGAAGCTCGGGACTATTCTCATTCGCTGACTTATCTTCAGGAGGCGGCGAAGCTACGTCCCGAGGAATCAGAACCGCACCGGCGTATGGCTGAGATTTACTCGCTTACAGCTCACGCTGCCCAGGCGACCGCCGAGCAGCGAGAGGCCGATCGGTTGAACACGAATTCGCCGAACTAGCAAGACATAACGCGCTCAACATTACTCGTCCAATGAAAACGAAAAGCCTTTCGCTCCTCATGCTGCTTATCTCGACCCTTTGCTCTGCCCAGCCGCGCCGCAAGGTCATCATCAACCAGGATTGCTCCGGTCCCGGCGGCAGTAATTTGCAGACGCTGGCCGTGATGATCCAGTCGCCACAGGTCGAAGTCCTGGGCATTACCGTCGTCAGCGGCGATCAGTGGCGCGACGAGGAAGTCGCGCACACGCTGCGCCTGCTCGAAATCATCGGACGCACCGACATTCCCGTGGTTCCCGGTGCCGAGTTCCCACTGGTTCACCGCCGCGACGAAGCCCAGCTTTGGCAGCAGCGGTACGGCAAGGTCGCCTACGCCGGCGCGTGGGATGACCGCTGGTGGCACGAACCTTCCGTGGTGCCGCCCCTTCCCGAAGGCCAGCCAACCACCAAGTCCTCCGATGAAGATGCCGCTCGCTTCCTCATTCGCATGGTGCACAAGTATCCCAACGAGGTCACAATCTACGAAGGCGGGCCGATGACCAACCTCGCGCTCGCAATCTCTCTCGATCCACAGTTCCCCGAACTCGCGCAGCAGCTGGTTTTCATGGGCGGCAGCCTCAGCCCGCAGACGGACAATCCCGAGTTCTCGAACAATCCGCGGCACGAATTCAACTTCTGGTTTGATCCCGAGGCCGCCGCCATCGTGTTGCGCGCGCCTTGGAAGAAGATCGTCTGCACGCCGGTGGATATCTCGATCAAGACCCGCAATACGCCCGCCTTGATGAAACAGGTTGAGGCCGCCGGCACGCCCCTCGCCCGCTACCTTGCCCACTACGTCCAGTACACGATCGGCGCCGACATCATGTGGGATGAACTGGCCGCGGCGGCCTGGATCGATCCGACGATCATCACCAAGAGCGAAACTCTCTATATGGGCGTCGACCTCGACCGCGGTGCCGGCTACGGCAATACCCTGACCTGGGTCGCCAAGGATGGTCCGCCGCCGAGTGCCCGGCCGGTTCAGATCCAGATGGACCTCGATACCGAAAAGTTCTACCGCATGTTCGTGAGCCTCATGACCGCTCCCACTCCTGCGCCCTGACTTCTCCGGATCTCATGCTGGCGCAGCCGCTTTTCAAGCGGAGCGAAGAACCCCGGGCACATCGAATGTCGCGTTCGTGGAAGTTTCCCCAGTTGGCACCGAAATTGCGATCGGCATACAATAACTGATTGCGAGCTTTCCCGACTATGTCTCCCATCCCAGACGATCTCTCCACCATAAAAGACGACATGATTGCCTTCATCGAAGGCCACGGTATGCGCCGCTTCCACGGCTACGTGGACTACGAAGAGGTGCAGTCCGTAATGTGGGAGATGGGCGGGAATCCGGATGGCTGGAAGGATTTCGTCGAACTCGCCAAAACCGCCGGCGCTGCGTTTCTGACCATGCACTCCTGGTCGCTTGAGCGCGAGGAGCTGGACGAACTTGTCCAGCGACTGACGAATTCAGAATTCACCGACGGCGACGACGTCGAAGACGCGCGCTGGCTCCGCGCCCACGCTGGTAAGGTCGGTTATCTGCAGTTGGGCTGGGCCTACCAGGGGTCCATGTTTCTCTGTGAAGTCAGCACCGAGTGGTACGACCGCTACCAGCATCTTCTCGAAGTCTCGGATGAATTCGGGGGCCTGACCATGGACGAGCCCGATCAGGACGAAGAAAACTCCTGACCACCGCGCAAAGGGCTCAGCTTCAGAGTCTGCGGAAAAGCTCCGAAAACGCGCACCGTGGTCAAAGAGCGGTCCTTCCAGGGACGCGTAGGGCGCGTAGAATCAGCACCGGCTTCAGCCCGTGGGGTTGCTGTTCGCCCACATATTACGTTTTCAGCAGCTTCAGCCGTGCGGCTGACCTTACAAAAAGCCGGCTTTGCCCCTGAGGGACCGGCGCGCCGCTGCGATAAACTGGTCCCTCCCCGTCATGCAGTGGATTCCCAAGAACGCCGCCCCGGATCTCACCCAGACCCTTTTCTCTTTTTTGTTAGCCGACCCCGCCCTGCGCGCTCAAGCCCACGTGCTCGCGCCTCTTCTAATACATCGCGGCATTAACGATCCGGATGCCGCCGCTCGTTTCCTCTCTCCCTCGCTCTCGCACCTGCATTCTCCGGAACAAATGGCCGGCCTGGGCACGGCCGTGGATCGTATTGAAGTCGCGATCGAACGCAAAGAACCCATCCTGATTTACGGCGACTATGACGTTGACGGCACCATGGCCGTGATCATCCTGAAAACTGCCATCGAGTTGGGTGGTGGATCAGCCGACTTCCACGTCCCGCATCGCATCCGGGAAGGCTATGATATGCGCGACGACGTGATCGAGCGTGCCGCCGCCGCGGGGACGCGCCTGATCATCAGCGTAGACATGGGCATCCGCGCCTTCGCGCCTGCCGCTACAGCGCGTCGCCTGGGCGTCGATCTCATTGTTACTGACCATCACCTGCCCGGCCCAGACGGTGTGCCCCCCGCCTTCGCCGTGGTGAACCCCAACCAGAAAGGGTGCGACTATCCCTGCAAACAGCTTTGCGGCGCAGGCGTCGCTTTCAAACTCGCGCAGGCATTGATGCAGCGCCGCCTCGACGCTAAGGACCAGAACCGTTTTCTGTTGTCGTTCATGAAAATCGTGGCCATTGCCACGGTGGCCGACGCGGTTCCACTGAAGGATGAAAACCGCGTCTTCGCGGCCCTCGGCCTCGATGCCCTGCGCAGGGCTGTGAACCCGGGTCTCAAGGCGCTGTTGCAGGTAGCTCAGCTTGCTGCGAATCGGCCGCTGACCTCTGCTGAAGTCGCCTTCCGCATTGCCCCGCGCATCAACGCCGCCGGGCGCATGGACGTGGCTCGCGATGTCATTGAGCTCTTCAGCGTGAAAGATCCAGCCCGCGCCCAGGAACTGGCCGCCAAACTCGACAAGCTCAACACCGATCGCCAAGAAGAAGAACGGCAGATCCTGCGCGCGGTCGACGAACGCTTCACCGGCGAACCCGCTCTCTGCGAGGCCTATTGCATTGTCATCGATGGCGAGGGCTGGCATCGCGGCGTGATCGGTATTACGGCCACGCGCATTCTCGAGCGTTATAACCGCCCGACCATCGTGATCTCGCGCGAAGGTGAAGAGGCCTTCGGTTCCGGCCGTTCCATCCCGGCCTTTCATCTTCTGGAGGCTATCGAGTCGTGCAGCAGCCTGTTCTCCCGCTACGGCGGCCACGCTCACGCGTGCGGATTCGCCATGCCCGCCGCCAACGTCCCGGAGTTGCGCACCCGCCTCGATGCCTTCGCCCGCCAGCGTCTGCAGCCCCACGATTTCGATCCGGTCCTGAAGTTCGACTCCGAACTGCCGCTGGAACAAATCACTCCCCAGTTATTTCATGCCCTGCGGATGCTCGAACCTTACGGAGTCGGCAACCCCGAACCGGTATTCGCCGCACGCGCGGTGCAATTGACGGCGCCCCCACGCATACTGAAAGACAAGCACGTGAAACTAAAGTTGCGCGCCGCAGAAATTTCCGGGAACGAACGCACATCCGCGGCGATTCTGGCCACCCCGCGCTGTCACCCCGACGGCGCCGCCATCCGCCGCAGCGAAAAGGCAGCAGCCGTGGCGGCAGGCCAAGCCGAACTGAGAGCTGAGAACCGGGAACTGAGGACTGAACTCAGGCCTAGAATCACCTTCGACGCCTTGGGTTGGCACATGGCCGAGTGCCTCCACCAGGCGCCGCTGCTGGCGGGTGACACCATCGACGTCGCCTTTACTATCGGTCACAACGAACATCCTGAATACGGCGGCCTGGAGTTGGAGTTGCGCGACTTTCGCATTTCTCGCTGAGGTAAAAAAGGCAATAAAGGAGTTTGCCGGGAACGCACTCGAACCGGGGAGACCGGGAATCCGCGCCTGAAATTCGTGCAAAGCGTAGACGAGGCCTTAACCGCACTCGGCATTCAGCCTCCCCACTTCGAGCCTGTGAATCCCACCGGCGAACTGGGTGCCTAGTTCCGCTCACCACAGGTGGTAGTGCCCGTCCCGCCGCGCCATCTGGACGTTGACACCGAATAGATCGGACAAGCGCTCGACTTTCAGAACTTCGTCCTTCGGTCCGTCCGCCACGGCCCGCCCACCGCTCATCAGCACCACGCGCCGAATCTCCGGAACGATGTCCGCCAGTTCATGGGTGACCAGAATGATCGCCGTTCCCGACTGCGCCAGCACGCTCATCGTATGACGCACGTTTTGCTGGGCCGCCAGGTCCAGCGAGTTGCACGGCTCATCCAGCAGCAAGGCCCGCGGCTTGTGTACCAGCGCCCGCGCGATTAAAATCCGGCGGGCTTCCCCCGACGACATTTCGCACACCGGACGCTCGGCCAGATGCGAGATCTTCAACTCCGCCAGCGCCGCCTCCGCAAGCCTTTCTTTCCCCGGATCCACGGAGTGGTTCGGCCAAATGGCGGTGCTGCTGAAAAAGCCCGACAGGACTACATCCCGCCCGCAGGCGTCTCCCGTGCAGGAAAGCATCAGGTCATTCGAGACGATTCCCAGACGTGCCCGCAGGTCGAACACATCCCACGACTCTTCTCCGAGAATCGTCATCGACGACCCCTCACGGACCACCGGATAGCACTCGCGCGTAACGGTCTTGATCAGCGTCGACTTGCCGCACCCATTCGGCCCCAGGATCGCGACATGCTCGTCGATCCCAATGCGCAGGCTGAAGTCGTCCAGGGCGACCTTCGGCCCCCGCATGACCCGAAGATTGCGAAAGTCCAGCAGCGGTGGTGTCAACTCGGGGTTCATTGCATCCAAAGTTTAGATGAGCTCCAAGGTATCAAGAAACCATCCCGAGTACCGAGCACCGAGCGCTGAGAAGTGAGAACTGTTCTACACTGAACCCAGATGGCGCTTCCGATCTACCGTTTGCGACTCCTGCTGGCGGTCACCGCCGCGCTGCTCACGCTGGTGGTGGCAGGAATGTACCTCTACGCCCGCCTGCGCTCCCTCGATGTGCGCAATCGAATTCCCGACAAAATTGGCTACGACATCAAGCAGACCGCGAACGGATTTCAATTCTCGAAGTCCGACGGCAAGCGCACGCTGTTTTCCGTACAGGCAAGCGACGTCAAGGAATTCAAACTCAACGGCCGCGCCGAATTGCATAACGTCAGCATCATCCTCTACGGCCGTGATTCTTCCCGCTATGACCGCATTTCCGGAGAGGATTTTGCCTTCGACCCCAAGACCGGCGAGGTCACCGCCAAGGGCGAGGTGCAGATTGATCTTCTTGCCAACCCGGAAGGGCTCGGCAGTCCCGACCAGTCGGCCCCCAGGGAACTGAAGAACACGATTCATCTCAAGACCAGCGGCTTGGTGTTCAACCGCGACACCGGCGACGCTTTCACCGATGCCCGCGTAGAGTTCAGCATCCCGCAAGCCCGCGGTTGGGCGCAGGGCGTGAAATATGCGGGCAAAAGCAACTTTCTCACTCTGTCGTCCCACATCCATGTTGAGCTGAACGGAGCCAACGCTGCCGTCATCGAAGCTGAGCGCGGCGTCATCACCAACGAGCCCCGGGAGATACAGCTCGACCATCCTCATCTCGATCGCGAAGGCGCCACTTTGCAAGCGGATCGGGCTACCTTTCACCTCGGCCCCGGGGATTTTCTCCAGAGCATGACAGCCTCAGGTGAAGTTACGACACGAATCCGGCAGGCCGCCAAACCCGGCATGTCTGGTCCGGTTCCTGAGATTCAGAGCCGCGCCGACGAAGCAGAATTGTTGTTCATGGGATCGCAGAGCCTGCTTCAAACCGCGACCTTGACCGGAAATGTCCAGGTCGAGCAGACAGGCCCCCAACCCTTACGAGGCGACGCCGGGCTCATGATCTTCCAATTCACCGGCGAAAACCAGCTCCGTACGGTGCGTGCCGCGGACCGCGCCCGCCTTTCGCAGGATGCCGCACCCGGCACAAC
>Ga0209698_10000693_pt1 | contig 38527 bp, 30 predicted proteins | sample LitLauG_LLR_2012_FD_187203 | JGI IMG/M metagenome (GOLD analysis project Ga0209698, IMG submission 187203) | Freshwater sediment microbial communities from Pennsylvania, USA - Little Laurel Run_MetaG_LLR_2012 (SPAdes) (version 2) | ecosystem: Environmental > Aquatic > Freshwater > Creek >... | reverse complement strand
CACCACCCCCGCGGCCTCCCCCACCGCCACATCCACCATCTGCTTGGTCTTCCGATCCACCATTTCCACCATTCCGCCGGCGAGTTTCTTGCCCACCACAATGCGGTACGGCACACCAATCAAATCCGCGTCCTTGAACTTGACGCCCGGCCGCTCGTCGCGGTCGTCGAACAACGCGTCCAGCCCCAGCGACAGGCAGTTGCGATAGATCTCACCGGCCGCCTCCTTCTGCGCGGCGTCGGATATGTTGGCCGGCGTCACCACTACCTGAAACGGCGCAATGGCCGCGGGCAGCATCATGCCGTCCTTATCGTGAAACAGCTCGATGGCGCAGCACAGAATGCGCTCGATGCCGATCCCATACGATCCCATGATCGGGGTCACCTCCTTGCCCTCGGCGTTCAGTACCCGCAGCCCCATGGACTCCGAATACTTGTAGCCGAGCTTGAAGATGTGGCCGATCTCGACCGTCTTCACGACCGCCAGCGGATGGCCGCATTTAGCGCAGCCATCGCCCGCGGCCACCTGGCGGAGTTCCTGAAATTCGGCCTGGAAGTCTTCGCCCGGCGTCACGTGGCGCAGGTGGTAGTCATTCTTGTTCGCCCCGGCGATCATGTTGCGCCGGCCAGCCAGCGCGTGGTCGGCCAGGATGGGCATGTTGGTCACTCCCACCGGGCCCAGCGAACCGGCGTCGGCGCCGAACCATTCGCGAATCTCCTCGGGAAACGCCGGGCGGAATTCGCCCACCTTGGCGGTACACTTGGTCTCGCTGAGTTGATGGTCGCCGCGCAACATCACCAGCACCGGCTTGCCATCGGCCACCAGCACCAGGCTTTTCATCTGCGACGTCTCGGGCAGACCCGTGAATTGTGAAACCTCAGCGATCGTCTTCTGCCCCGGCGTGTGAAACTCTTCGGGCGTCCGGTCGCCTTCAGGATCGGCAACTCCGGGCGGCATGGGAGCCGCAACCGCTTTCTCCAGGTTGGCCGAATAGCCGCAGCCTTTACAGATCGCAACGAAATCCTCGCCCGCCTCGGACGCCACCATGAACTCGTGCGACTGGCTGCCGCCCATCGCGCCCGAATGCGCCTCCACCACGGTGTACTCCAACCCGCATCGTTCGAAGATCCGGCAATACGCCCGGTAGTGCTTCTCGTACGCCGCGTCCAGACCGGCCGGGTCCATATCGAACGTATAGGAATCCTTCATGATGAACTGCCGCACACGCAGCAGCCCGGATTTCGGCCGAGGTTCGTCGCGGAACTTGGTCTGGATCTGGTACCAGATTTGCGGAAGCTGCTTGTAGCTGCGCAACTCGCCGCGCGCAATCGCGGTGACCACCTCTTCGTGGGTCATTCCCAGGCACAGGTCGCGCTTGAAGCGGTCCTTGAGCCGGAACAGGTTTTCGCCCATCACGTCCCACCGCCCCGACTCTTGCCACAGTTCGGCCGGATTGAGTGCCGGCAGGTAGACCTCCTGTGCGCCGATGGCGTCCATCTCCGCGCGCACGATCTGCTGAATCTTCAGCAGCGAGCGCTGCGCCAGATACAGGTAGCTGTAGATGCCCGCGGAAAGCTGGCGGACGTAACCGGCGCGCAGCAGCAACTGGTGGCTGGGCACCTCGGCGTCAACCGGATTCTCCCGTAGGGTAGGGATGAACAACTTGCTCCAGAGCATAGGGTTGTAAGGGGGAAACCCACAGTCTAACAGAAAGCCCGGCATGGTAAAATTTGACTTCACCCCCCTTATGAAGATTGCCATTGCTGCGGACCATGCCGGGTTTGCCCTAAAAGAGAAACTGCGGCAACGGCTTGCCGCGGAAGGCCATGAGGTCGTGGATTTCGGCACCTCCTCCACCGAGTCCTGCGACTACCCGGACTTTGCACAGTCCGCGTCGCGCGATGTCGCGCAGGGCCGCTCCGACCGCGGCATCCTGGTCTGCTCTACCGGCATTGGGATGGCCATGGCCGCCAACAAGGTAACTGGTGTGCGCGCCGCTCCGGCCGAGTCCGAAGACGAAGTGCGCCTGACGCGCGAGCACAACGACGCCAACGTGCTGACGCTGGGCGCCCGGTACCTGGACGAGGACCGCGCGCTCGACCTGATCCACATCTTTCTGAACACCGCGTTCGCCGGCGGACGCCACGCTCGCAGAGTGGCCAAAATCGCACTGTTGGAACAGCAGTAGCCGCGATCCTTCAGGGTCGCACCGGAGTTTTGCAACCATGACAATAACCGAAAGAATGGCGCGGCCTCTGGCCCAGGTGGATCCCGAAGTAGCCGATGCGATCCGGCACGAAGTGGAACGCCAGCACAGCCAACTCGAGCTGATCGCCAGCGAGAACTTCACCTCCGAGGCCGTGCTCGAAGCTGCCGGCAGCGTCTTCACCAACAAGTACGCCGAAGGCTATCCGGGGAAACGCTACTACGGCGGCTGCGAATTCACCGACGTGGTGGAGAACCTGGCTCGCGAACGCGCCAAAAAGCTCTTCGGCGCGGAATACGTCAACGTGCAGCCGCATTCCGGTTCGCAGGCCAACCAAGCCGCCTACTCCGCCGTCCTGGCGCACGGCGACACCATCATGGGCCTGAACCTGGCCCATGGCGGCCACCTCACCCATGGCCACCCGCTGAATTTCTCGGGCAAGACCTACCACGTGGTGCCTTACAACGTGCGCAAGGAAGATGAGCGCATCGACTACGACGAAGTCGCGAGCCTGGCCGCCGAGCACAAGCCTAAGATGATCATCGCCGGCGCCAGCGCCTATCCGCGCATCCTCGATTTCGCCCGCTTCCGCCAGATCGCCGATTCCGTGGGAGCGGTCTTCCTGGTGGACATGGCGCACATCTCCGGCCTGGTGGCGGCGGGCCTGCATCCCAACCCGTGCCAGTGGGCCGATATCGTCACCTCCACTACCCACAAGACACTGCGCGGCCCGCGCGCCGGACTCATTCTGGCGCGCGAAAAGTACGCCAAGGATATCGACCGGACCGTATTCCCGGGAACACAGGGCGGCCCATTGGTTCACGTATTGGCGGCGAAAGCCGTCTGCTTCCTGGAAGCCATGCAACCGGATTTCGTGGCCTACCAGAAGCAGGTAGTCGCCAACGCACAGGTGTTGGCGCAGACACTGATGGATGCCGGCTTCCGCGTGGTCTCGGGAGGCACCGATACCCACGTCATGCTCCTCGACGTCTTCTCCAGGGGCCTGCGCGGTAAGGAAGCCGAGCAGGCTTTGGACCGGGCGCGCATCACCGTGAACAAGAACGCCATCCCCTTCGATACCAACCCGCCCATGAACCCCAGCGGCATCCGCCTGGGATCGCCGGCCGTAACCACGCGCGGCTTCCAGGAAGCCGAAATGCGCGAGGTCGGAACGCTGATTGCCGAAGTGCTGACGAACATCGCGAACGAGCAGACCATTGCCGCCGTGCGTCAGCGGGTGGAGTCGCTTACCGCCCGGTTTCCCCTCTACACCTGGAAACTCGATCCGGTTCGAGTCTAGGATGGCGTTGCACATCGTCATCGACGCCCGCCGCATTCGGGACTTTGGCATCGGCACCTACATCCGCAGCCTGATCCAAGCTCTGTCCACAATCGACAGCACGAACCAATACACAGTGGTCAGCGGACCGGCCGATGTGGGCACGTTGTCCGCGTTCCCCGAGAATTTCCGAACGGCGGTCTATGCGCGCGACGATCACAGCTACTTCGACCACTTGGCCTTTCCGATTTACCTGCGCGGTCTGTCACCCGACCTGGTACACATCCCGCTGAACCGGGTCCCCATGCTCATGATCAAGCCGTACGTGGTCACGGTCCACGACATGGCCAACCTGCTGTTTGAAGATCATTCGTCCTTCCGCATGCAATTGCGGCGATTCCGTTTCAAGCGCGGGTTGACGCGCGCCAGCCGCGTGATCGCGGTTTCCGAAGCCACCAAACGCGACGTAGAAAACGTCCTGGGCGTGCCTCCCGACCGAATCCGCAGAGTCTACAACGCGCCCGACCCGGCATTCTCGCTGCGCGCCAGCAGCCCCGGTCAGGAGCAAAGCCGCATCCTGGAGCGCTATCAGATCCAGTATCCCTTCCTGCTCTATGCGGGCAACATTCGCAAGCACAAGAACGTGCCGCGACTGGTGGAAGCCTTCGCCGTGGTGCGCGACCAGCTCAAGGACCATCCGGTCTACAAGGATCTACGGCTGGTGATCATCGGCGACACCATTTCGGAGCATCCGGCCGTGCGGCAGTCCGTAATCAGGAGCCGCGTGGAACAGGCGGTTCGGTTCCTGGGCTTCGTTCCGTTCGACACGCTGCGATGTTTCTACGAAAATGCCGCCGGCTTCGTGTTCCCTTCCCGCTACGAGGGCTTTGGGCTGCCGCCGCTGGAGGCCATGGCCTGCGGCACGCCGGTGGTGACTTCGAATGTCAGTTCGCTCCCCGAGGTGGTAGGCGACGCGGCCGTGCTAGTGAACCCGGAAAACGTCTTCGACATCGCGCGCGGCATCCGCGACGTGCTGCTGGACGAGGAACTGCGCTCCCGCCTGATCCGCCGCGGGCGCGAGCAGGCCGCCCGCTTCAGTTGGTCGTGGACGGCGCGCCAGGTGCTGGAGATTTACAAGGAAGCGGCGAGTGACGTGGGGTAGGCCTCCGGCCAGCGTTTGGGAAATCGCCTTGAAACACCAAGCCGAGAAACTGCAGTTTCAGGTCAGCCTCGAAGAGGTGGTTGACCTGCCGACCTGGACATGGCACGCCGGGCCCGCACCGAGAGTTTCTCACTGGCAGAAATGGTCCAGATCAAAACGTTGGTGTTCATTAGCAAGAGTTCGCTCACTTCTCGATGACTCATCAAGTGGGCCGTCAAAATCGGAGGCCATCTTAATCTCGCCCTTGAAGATATCCCAGGGCAGCTTCTGGCCGCGGTTCGGGATGCGCAGTACCTTATTCCAGCCCGATATTCGGGCTAAGACCAACCAATTCCTCCCCTTCACTCCGACACCTTCAGCAGTTCCCTCAAGTAATCTCGCCACACCCGCGCCCGCATCGCCGTGGCATGGCCACGTGTCTCTTCACTGGCCGGGATTAGGATGTACCGGCCTTTCACCACGCGCTTGATCTCGCGCTCCAGAATCCCCAGTTCCGGCGGGTTCAGTTCATCGTCGGCCGAATTCACCGCGAACAGCGGCACCCGAATGCGTTCCAACTGCGGCCCAGGGTCGTAGTTCCGCGACGAATCGTACTGATACAGCATATCGTTGGCATCGGCAGCGCGCATGAACCGCCGCTTGAGAGTCTGAAACTGGGCGTCGGCAACGTCGCCGGTAGGCAGGTAATGCTGCAGTTGCCCAGGGCTGGTTGTCATCAGAAACTGGACGAATTGCGCTGCCAGCAACCCGCGCAGCGGCGAGGTGTATTCGCCGCCCTTCCACTCGGGGTCACTGCGGATCGAGTCCACCACCATGTCACGGAAGAGTCGCTGGCGCCCGGCAATCTGCGCTGGCGCGCTGGCCTGCGGCATCAGCGCATCCATGAAATCGGGATACCGCTCGCCCCAAAGCCAGGTCTGCATGCCGCCCATGCCTACTCCCAGCACCAGGCGAAGATGTTCGACCTTCAGGCCGTCGTGGACTAAAAGGTACTGCGCCCGCACCATGTCGCTGTCGTCGTAATGTGGGAACCTGCCGCGAAGGCTGTCGCTGGGCTTGCTCGATTCACCGTGGCCGATAGCGTCGGGTAGAATGAGGAAATACTTCGTCGCGTCCAGCGGCTGGCCTTTCAGAAACAGCACACCCAGAAAGCCGCCGGTAAGAAAGGGCCTGCCGGAACTACCGGTGTCGTGAAGGATCAGGATCGCATTGTGAATGCGCCCCGCCGCGTCGCGCTGCGCTGTGCCCAGCGTGGTGTAGTGTAGGCGCAACTCCGGCAGCGACTCCCCTGTGCCGAAGGTGAAGTTTCGGATCACCCAATCGGCTTCAGCCGGTGAGGGTTCGTCCTGCGCCCGGCAGGCCAGGACCAACAAGGCAAGCAAACCGGGCAAAGCAAGTAGGCGCGGGCGAAATCGCCCGCGCCACCCTGGTGGGGCAGGTGCTTCGGCCTGCCTGCAGCACTTGGCCATTTAGCCAGCTTAGCTTAGCTGGGCCTTCAACGCCTTCAGACACCTTGAGCCGCTCACGCTTGCCCAGCGTGGCGAAGCACACACGCAGGAGCGCCTGTACTACCTTACGCCAGCATCTCCCGAATCACCGTGCCACCGAAGTCCGTGAGCTTCTCGTTCCGCCCGTTGTGCAAGAACCAGAGGCGATTCTGGTCCAGCCCCAGCAACTGGAGAATCGTCGCGTGGAAGTCGCGCATGGGGTAGCGCATGCCGATGCCGCGGAGGCCCATTTCGTCGGTCTCGCCGATGACGGTGCCCGGTTTCACACCGCCGCCGGCGAACCACATCGTGAAGCCGTGCGGGTTGTGGTCGCGTCCGTCTCCGCCTTGCGACATGGGCAGCCGGCCGAATTCGGCGCCCCAGATCACCAGCGTCGAATCCAGCAGGCCGCGCTGCTTCAGGTCGCGCAACAGGCCGGCCACCGGGAGGTCCGTCATTCCGCACATCTTTTCGTGGTTGCCGACCAGATCCTTGTGCGCGTCCCACTGGACCGACACCGGGCCGCCGCCGGAATAGAGCTGGATGAACCTTACGCCGCGTTCCACCAGGCGGCGGGCCAGCAGGCAGCGCGTCCCGAATTCGGCGGTGCGCTTTTGGTCGATGCCGTAGAGCTTCCGCGTAGCGTCGGTTTCCTTCGCAAGGTCCACCGCTTCGGGCGCGCTGCTCTGCATGCGGAAGGCCAGTTCGTAGGAACTAATGCGCGCGGCCATCTCGGTATCGCCATCGAGGGTGTCGAGTTCGTTCATCTTCTGAAGGAAGTCCAGGGTGTGGCGCTGGCGCTGCGGCGTGACGCCCGCGGGCGGCCGCAGGTTGAGAATGGGGCTGGGGCCGGAACGGAACACCGTTCCCTGGTATACGGCCGGCAGGAAGCCGGCGCCCCAACAAGGTGTGCCGCCTTCGGGCGTGCCCTCGGGCTGCGGCATCACCACGTACGCCGGCAGGTTCTCGCTCTCGCTGCCCAGGCCGTAGGTGACCCACGAGCCCATGCTGGGATACCCCATCAAAATGCGGCCAGTGTTGACCTGGTACATGGCGGGCGCGTGGACCGTGCTATCGGTATAGAAGCTGCGAACGAAGCAGAGGTCATCGACACATTGCGCAACCTGCGGAAACAGCGTGGAGACCTCGCGGCCGCACTGGCCGTACTTCTGGAATTTCCACGGGCTGCGCAGCAGCGGCGTATCGCCCTTGGTGAACTGGCTGACGATGGTGCCGTAGCTGGCGGGCAACGGCTGGCCGTTGTACTTGTCGAGGGCGGGCTTGGGGTCAAACGTGTCCACTTGGCTGGGCCCGCCGACCATGAACAGGAAGATTACCGACTTGGCTTTGCCCGCGAAGTGCGGCGCCTTGGCGGCGAGCGGGTTGGTGCGCGCGTCCGCCTGCAAAGGCCGATCAAGCAGCGAAGCCAACGCCAGCGAGCCGAAGCCGTGGGCGGCGCGGACCAGAACGTCGCGGCGCGTGACCGCAGGGCGGAAGTGCTCAGGGTACATAGAGGAACTCATTTCGGTTGAACAGCGCCAGGCAGAAATCCGGCAGCGAGCCGCCGGTTCGGAAAAACTGCTTCGCCAGCCGCATCTCTTCGGTTCGCGGCGGCCGCCCCAGGGCCAGCCGCCAGGCCGTGGCAATCTGGCAGGCGCGGTCCTTGCCGCAACCCGTTTCCAGCCGCGCGGCGAATGCCTGTGACACTTCCTGCATGAAGCCGGAATTGAACAGCGACAGGGCTTGCAGCGCGTGCGTCGAGACGGGACGCACCGGGCATGACGTGATGGCGTCGGGTTGGTCGAAAGCGCTCAGCATCGGCAGCCGCACGCTGCGCTTGTTGTAGAGGTAGATGCCGCGGCGATTGCGCACGTTGGCGTCCGGGCTCACCGGCCACAGGCCATCGCGCTCGGATTCGGTGAAGATCAGGTCGTAGACTTCGGGCTCGATGGGGATCCGAACGGGACGTCCGCCAATTTTCGGATTGAGGGTGCCGGCCACGGAAAGCGCCGCATCGCGAATCATCTCGGCCTCGAAGCGTTTCCGGTTCATGCGCCAAAGCAGTCGATTCCGCGGGTCGATCGCGGTTCTTGCTGTGTCGGAGCCTTCGTCGGGCGCGGCCGACTGCCGATAGGTGCTCGAGGTGACGATCAGGCGGTCCATCGCCTTGATGTTCCATCCGCGCGCCATGAATTCCGCAGCCAGCCAATCGAGCAGTGCGTGGCTTTCCGGCTTATCGCCCATCGTGCCGAAATCGTTGGGCGTGCGCACCAGGCCCTCGCCGATGCGAAACTGCCAGATGCGGTTCACCATGACGCGCGCGGTGAGCGGATTGCCGGTCGAAGACAGCCAGGTGGCGAAGGCGGTGCGGCGTGCCGGCGACTCGGTGGGGATCTCCAAGCCGGCGCGGACCACCAATGGGACCGCCGGCGCGACGGCGTCGAGCGGGCTGTGTGGATCGCCAAGTCGCAGCACGTAACACGGCGGGGCGGCCTCGCCGGTGTCGATGAAGGCGTAGGCCGCCGGCAGCGGGTCGGGCGCGGTAGCTTCGACCTCGTGGAGTTGCTCGCGCAGCTTCGCACGTTCCGCTTTCACCGATGCGGGCATTGCGGCCACGACCTCGTCCCACGCGGGCTTGATCTGCGTTTCGGCGTCGGCGGCCTGCTTCTTCTGTTCGGGCGTACGCTGTTCCTTCGGAGTGCTGAGCGCCGCTAGCAGCGCCGGGTCGAGTTGCGCTTTGCGCTCCTGCGTGAGTTGCTGCTCGAATGGCTTCGCCAAGGCCTTCAGGGCCTCGTTGATGGGAGCCAGCCGCTTCTTGTACGCCTCATTGGCGGCCTGCCAGGCATCTCTCTCTTCCGGGGTCGCGATCTCGACGTCTTTGCCTTTGGCGCCGGCGAAGATCGCCTGCAAGCTGTAGAAATCGGACTGCAGGATGGGGTCGAACTTGTGGTTGTGGCAACGGGCGCAGTTGATGGTCATGCCCAGAAAGGCCTGGCCGGCGTTGGTCGCGATTTCAGTCAGCACTTCCTGGCGGCTTTCGGCGGGGTCGATGTTGCCCGAGACCAGGTGCTCGGAACCGGCACGGAGATAACCCGTGGCAATGAGCGCTTCCTTGCTGCCGGGGAACATCTCGTCGCCGGCGATCTGCTCCTGGATGAAACGGTCGTAGGGCTTGGCCGAGTTGAAGGATTCGATTACGTAGTCGCGGTACCGCCAGGCGTTGGGGCGGTCGAGATCGAGTTCGTAGCCGTTGGTGTCGGCGTACCGCACCACATCGAGCCAGCGAGTGGCCCATCGCTCGCCATAATGCGGCGAGGCGAGCAAGCGGTCCACCAGCGTTTCATAAGCGCCTGGTGATTTGTCGGAGAGGAAGGCAGTGACTTCGGCCGGCGTGGGTGGCAGCCCGATGAGGTCGTACGTGAGGCGGCGTATCAGATGGAGGCGATCGAGGGGCAACGAAGGCTCCAAGTGCTTCTGGCGTAATCCATCGAGGATGAAGGCGTCGATTGGGTTGCGGACCCACGGGTCGTGAAGCGGCGGAACGGGCGGCGCGGCGACCTTTTGAAAGGCCCAATAGCGGGCGCGCGCGCCGATGAAGGTCTGGTCGGCGGGGGATTGGGCATACATCAGGGCCGCGCAGGCGACCCAGAGGGTACCCCGGCTTACGCTACAGAGCCTGGCGATGCGATTAGTAGTGTTGGCGGAGGACGTCCTTGCCATAATCATTGCCTTTGGGCGTGTGCAGGCCCACATGGACGTGCCGGCGCGTTGGCTGTTTCCGTCGGCCGCGAGAACGCCACCAGGACGGAGACGTCCGCGGCCAGCGGCAGGCGTGCGCAGCAGGGGTGCCGGGCGGCGCGGGAACGAGGCGTTCGGACGTGCAGTCGCATAGGCAGCCTTCCTGGCGCTGATTTGAATCAATATATCATGCGGGGCTCGGCGTTTCCTGAGACGGCTCCCGCGTGGGAGCCGCCAACCTGATACATTCGTAAAATGAAGTGCGCTTTCACAAAGGCATTTGGTTACCGAACGACCTGGCTGAGCACCTTACTGCTGGGCCTCAGCAGCGGTGCGGCCGCGCAAGGTATGAAAGCTCACGACCCTGGGGTTCGCAGTGGAAATCCCGGAGCGGGCGGGGCTCTCTCGGGCATCTCGGCAGCGTACACCAACCTTTTCACGGCAGGCTTGGCGAAGTTCAACCAGGTCGACCAGGTTGTGCAGGATGGCCTCGGCCCTCGCATGAACCTCAACAGCTGCGCTGGCTGTCATGCCGCTCCGGCAACCGGCGGTACTAGCCCAAAGGTCAATCCCCAATTTGCATTCGTCGGCGGCCCGGACCATGGGAACAACACATTGCCCTCCTTCATTACCAAGGACGGCCCCATACGGGAAGCGCGATTCAAGAAGACCGATTCGGGGAATATGGCCGACGGAGGCGTGCACGATCTGTTTACCATTTCCGGAATGAAGGGCGCCGAAGGCTGTGTCCTGCAACAGCCCGACTTCGCGACGGAATTGGCGCGCAAGAACGTGATCTTTCGCATTCCAACGCCCGTATTTGGCGCCGGCTTGATCGAGCAGATACCGGACCAGGCGATCGTTGACAACCTCCATAACGCAACGGATCAACCCGAGAAGAGGCGAATGCACATAGGCGGCCGGGTGAATGTCGTCGTTCCCGGCAGTACCCGCACCGAACAGGTCAGAATCCAGGGCGAGCCAAACAGAAACGGCAATGACGGAACGATCGCGCGCTTTGGTTGGAAAGCACAAAACAAATCTCTGTTGTTGTTTACGGGCGAGGCATACAACGTGGAGATGGGCATCTCCAACGAATTGTTTCAGACTGAGCGCGAGGAGAAGACGACTTGCCAGTTCCTGCCTACGCCCAACGATTTTACCGACCCCAGCAAAGTCGGAACGTTCGATTTGCTCAGCGACATCGAGAAATTTGCCGGCTTCATGCGCTTGCTGGCGCCGCCGCAGCCGTCGGATAGCGAGCCCGGAGGGGCGCCATCGATCGCCAACGGCAAAGCCATCTTCAAAAAGATAGGTTGCGGATTGTGCCACAGCGAGACGCTCAAGACAGGCAACGCCGCCATTCCGCAACTAAGTAACCAGACGGCACACCTCTTTTCCGACCTTGCCCTGCATCAAATGGGTCCGAACCTGGATGACGGTATCAGCCAAGGCCAGGCTAAAGGAAACGAGTTCCGCACCGCGCCACTCTGGGGCCTTGGGCAACGTCTGTTCTTCCTGCACGATGGCCGCACCAGCGACCTGATGGTGGCGATTCGGGAGCATCGCGGCGGGAAAGGCCCGAGATTGGCGTCGGAAGCCAATGAAGTGGTCAAGGAGTTCGAGCGGCTCTCCGAGCAAGCCAAGCAAGACCTGCTGAACTTCCTGCGATCGCTCTAATGGTCTCAACTACGCGTGGGGGGAGCGCAGATGGGTTCCCCACAGTTGTCGGGAGGAACCGGTGGCCTGAGAGGGAATCCTTGACGCGTCTGCGGTGAATGTGCTCTTGAACGCTGCTAGAGTGTACTACTAGGTCCGAACCGATGAAACTCTCCCGACGCAACTTCGCCTTGACTCTGACTGCCGGCCCCTATATCCTGCGCGGCCAGCAGGGTCCCCTTCGCGCGCGCGTGAAGATCGACACCGAACGTGCCATTGGTGATATCGACCCCATGATTTACGGCAATTTCATCGAACACCTGGGGCGGTGCATCGATGGCGGCATCTTCGAGGAAAAGTCGCCGCTCTCCGACGCCAACGGTTTCCGCAAGGACGTACTGGAGGCGGTGCGCAAGCTGAACGTCACGCAGCTTCGCTGGCCCGGCGGCAACTTCTCATCGAACTACCATTGGACCGACGGCATCGGCCCGCGCGACCAGCGCCCGCCACGGCTCGAAATGGCGTGGGGTACGGTGGAGTCGAATCGTTTCGGCACCCACGAGTTCCTCAACTACGCAGAGCAACTCGGGACGCAACCGTATATCTGCGCCAACCTCGGCACGGGAACCTGGTCTGAAGCGCAGCAATGGGTGGAGTACTGCAATTCGGCCGAGGACACGGCCATGACGCGGCTGCGCAGGCAAAACGGCCGCGAGGCGCCGTGGAAGGTCAAGTTCTGGGGCCTGGGCAATGAGATGGACGGCCCCTGGCAGATGGGCCACCGCAGCGCCGAAGACTACGGAAAGTTCGCCCTGGAAGCCGCCAAGCTGATGAAGTGGACGGACCCGAGCGTGAAGTTAATTGCCGCCGGGTCGTCCAATTTCGGCCCTGGTTCGGACTGGACCGCGTGGAATCGGACCGTGCTGCAATACCTCAACCAGCACGCCGATTATCTGTCGTTGCACACGTACGTGGGCAACCGGACCAACGACTACGCCGACTTCGTAGCGAGCTCGGTGGAGTTGGACAGACGCACCAGAACGGCCGAGGGCATTATCGACGCCGCGCTTTCAGGCCAGCCGGGAAACCGCAAGATCTACATCGCCTGGGACGAATGGAATGTCTGGTACCGCGCGCGCGGCAACGCGCAGCGCGGCCGGCGCATCCTGGAAGAGCACTACAACCTGGAGGATGCGCTGGTAGTCGCCACCTTCCTCAATTCCTTCGTGAACCACGCGCACATCGTGAAGATGGCCAACATGGCGCAACTGGTGAACGTGATCGCACCCATCTTCTCCAACGACCAGGGTCTGTACCTGCAAACCATCTACTACCCGCTGCAGTTGTTCGCCAATCACGCCAAGGGCAAGGCGCTGGAGTTGTTCGTGGACAGTCCCAGATACAAGACCCCGCGCTTCGACGACGTGCCCTATCTCGACGTTTCGGCCGCGTACGACAATGGCTCGCTGGTCCTGAACGTGGTCAACCGGCACCGGGACCAGGCCATCGAGACGGAATTCGACGCTGAAGACAGACAGTTCTCGGGTGCCGTGGCCGTGTCGGAGGTCAATGGTCCCGATATCAAGTCCGAGAACGATTTCGGCAAGACCACGGTGAAAACCGTGGAGCGCTCCGTGAGCGCGGATGGGCGGAAACTGCGCTACAGCTTTCCGCCCCACTCGTACACAATGCTGCGGTCGAGACTGGGGTGAGTCTTGGTAGGCGCGCCCAATACGCGGGCCTCGCGGCCGGCGCGAAACGGGACATCAATGTCCCGTTTTTAGGGTTACATTTGCTGAAAACAAAGGCCTTGTGCTGTTTGCACGGGACATTTTTGTCCCGTTTCCCGGTTTCTACTGAGAAAGATCTATGGGAGGCGCCGGCCTCCCTAACGTCCATAATGGCATGCGGGGGTACGGGCACGAAGGGTGCGAAGAGGTGGCGGGTGGCCGTAATCGGTTGATCTATAAGGCAGTTACAGGCCCGAAAATATTTTGAAAAAACGTGTGACTGAAAAAAACGCGAACGGGTGGAAGGGCGGGCGGTTTGGAGGAGTTAGCTCAAGTCTGGCCTGAAGCGCGGGGCGGTGGCGCCAGCGCGCGCAGATCGTCAATCCAGTAATCGGGCTCGAAGCGCGCCAGGTCGGCGACCCTGCCGTACCCGTAGCGCACCGCACAGGTCTTCACGCCGGCGCGGCGGCCGGCTTCCATATCGGCGGGTGAATCGCCCACGAAGAGGCAGTCCTCGGGCCTGGCTCCGAGAGCCCGCAGCGCGATCAAGATCACATCCGGCGCGGGCTTGCACGGGAAGCCGTCGGTGCCTTGCACGTGGTCGAAATACCGGATCAGGCCGAACTGTTCGAGGACCGCCCGCGTGGTGGGAGTCCCCTTTGTGGTGGCGCTCGCCTTTCGCCCGCCAAGAGCCGCCAACCCCTCCGCCACGCCCGGGTACACGCTGGTCAGCTTGTGCCCGCGCGCCGGGTAGCAGGCGCGGTATTGCGCGATCAACTGGTCAATCTGCCCGGGTGTGTAGTGGGGAAAGATATCGGTGAACAAGTCGATGAGGTGGCGGCCGATGTAACTCTTGAGGAAATCGAACGTGAGCGGCGGGGCGGGAGTGGAATCCAGCACCTGCCGGACCGCGCCGCAAATATCGTGGGCGGAGTCCAGCAAGGTGCCGTCGATATCGAACAGATAAACCGGGAAACTCGGGATCACGCCGGCGCCGGACGCTCCCCTTCGGAAAGGCCGGGAACCCGGCGCCCGCCTTCGGGACGGATCACCTGCTGGGTTTCGTCCTTGGCCGGTTTCGGTTGCAGAGCCTGGCCGTTGATGATCTGCATCACTTCGGCGCCATCCAGAATCTCGCGAACCAACAGCGATTCCGCTACATTGACCAGGGCGTCGGAATGCTTCTCGATGATGGCCGCGGCGGTATCGTAACCGCCCTGCACCATTTTTTTCACCTGCTCATCGATGCGGATGGCAGTCTCTTCGCTGTAATCGCGATGCTGGGCAATCTCGCGGCCCAGGAAGATCTGCTCTTCCTTCTTGCCGAAGCTTAGCGGACCGAGTTCGCTCATGCCCCACTCGCACACCATCTTCCGCGCCAGGTCGGTGGCGCGCTCGATATCGTTGCCCGCCCCAGTGGTCATGTGGTGCATGAACTTTTCTTCCGCGATGCGCCCAGCCATCAGGATGGCCAACTGCGCCTCCAGGTATTCCCGGTTGTAGGAATGCTTGTCGTCGATGGGCAACTGCATGGTTACACCCAAGGCCATGCCGCGCGGGATGATCGTGACCTTGTGCAGGGGGTCGGCATTGGGAAGCGTGGCCGCGACCAGAGCGTGGCCGGCTTCGTGATAGGCCGTGTTGCGCTTCTCGGCGTCGCTCAGGATCATGGACTTGCGCTCGGCCCCCATCAGGATTTTATCCTTGGCCAGCTCAAAATCCACCATCATCACCACCTTGCGATTCTGGCGCGCCGCGTTGAGCGCGGCTTCGTTCACCAGGTTGGCCAGATCGGCGCCGGCCAGCCCCGGCGTGCCGCGGGCCAGGATGGAAAGCTCCACGTTTTCGCCCAGGGGAATCTTCTTGGTGTGAACCCGCAGGATGGCTTCGCGCCCGCCGACATCCGGGCGCCCCACCACCACGCGCCGGTCGAAACGGCCGGGCCGCAGCAATGCCGGATCGAGCACGTCCGGGCGATTGGTAGCGGCTACCAGGATCACGCCCTCGTTAGATTCGAATCCGTCCATTTCCACCAGCAACTGGTTGAGGGTCTGCTCCCGCTCGTCGTGCCCGCCGCCCAAGCCCGCGCCGCGATGGCGGCCCACGGCGTCGATTTCGTCGATAAAGATGATGCAGGGCGCGTTCTTCTTGCCTTGCTCGAACAGATCGCGCACGCGGCTGGCGCCCACGCCCACGAACATCTCCACGAAGTCCGAGCCGGAAATCGAAAAGAACGGCACGCTGGCTTCGCCCGCGATCGCCCGTGCCAGCAAGGTCTTTCCCGTGCCCGGAGGCCCGATCAGCAACACGCCTTTGGGAATCCGCCCGCCCAGCTTCTGAAACTTCTGCGGCTCGCGCAGGAACTCGATGATCTCCTGCAGTTCCTCCTTGGCTTCCTCCACGCCCGCCACGTCCTTAAACGTGACCTTCTTCTGCTGGGTGGAGTGCAGCCGGGCGCGGCTCTTGCCAAAGCTCAGGGCCTTATTCCCGCCACTCTGCATCTGGCGCATCATGAAAACCCAGAAGGCGATCAGCACGATGAACGGCGAGGCGTTCAACAAGATGGAGATCCAGTTACCCGAACTGGTGTCCTTGATGGTGACGTTGACTTTCTTTTCATTGAGCAGGTCATAGAGGGCGGGATAGTTCACCGGAATCTGGGTATGGTATCCCAGGTTCGGATTCTGGTACATGCCATGCGCGTCGCGATCCGCGATGGTCACGTCTTTCACCTCGCCGTTCTTGACCTTGTCCAGGAACTCGGTAAAAGTGAGGGGCTGTTCCTTCGGTCCGTTGCCGCTTTTCACGACGGCGAATAGAAATACCGCAACCACGATCAGGACCACCCAAAAAATTAATGTTTTGATGTTAGAATTCACGAGACCTCCGTACCGGCCCTCTTAATGCTTTAGACGCCATGCCGCGCGCTACCGATTCCGAATTCGTCACCGTACCGTCACTTCCCTGATCTTGAGAATCGGACGGCTGCCGGGATTTGCCACGAATTGAGCCGCCGGTCCGAATTGCCGGGCCCACACAATGCAACCCCGATTCGTGAGGACCGGCCACCCGTAGCGCTCCCACACCGGAATACGAGCCTGCTGAAACAGCGCCTTGATCTTTGCTTCGCCTGTGCTGCACGAGGGCTGGTACCGATCGCCCGGTTCCCAGTTCCGCAATTCCAGCGGACCGGACAAACGGGGCCAGTCGAGACAACCCATCCCACCATTATATACGCATTCGTGTACCTCGGAAGTTTCCGCTTTTTCAATCAGTTCCAGGGAAATCGCAAAATCGGCTCCGGGCACCGCCAAAGTTCCGGGGACGGTGACGGCCCGGCGGTAGCCGGAAAGCGGCGCCGGTCCGGCCCGCGGCGCGATGCGCAGCCACTCGAAGGAACGGCGGATCTCGAGTCCGGGAACCTGCGCGCGGCCGCTCCGCGTGGGCAGGCCCGCCAAGTCCAGAACCTGAGAAACGTGGCGGAAGTGGATGCCCAGCAGGTCCCGCTTCACCCGTTCCATGGCCTGCCGCACCAGCCGGCGTCCAGCCGCTACCGGCAAACTGGCCAACGCGTCCGCGCGCAAGAGGATGGCTTCGCCCCTTTGGGTGAAGTGTTGGGCAGCCAACCGGTCGATTTCATTCTTCCAATACGCCTCTTCCGCCAGTGCCCAATCCGCCGTGTTGGCCAGGTTTCCGGCGATGGCCTGGTTCCATTCGCTCGCCAGTTGCGGCAGTAATCGATGGCGAATGCGGTTTCGCGCGTAGGCCAGGTCGGCATTGCTGGAGTCTTCCCGCCACGCGATCCCGCGGCTGCGCAGGAACTGCGTCACCTCGCCGTGGTCGATTTCGATCAGCGGCCGCGCGATGCCGTCGGAGGTCACCGGCCGAATGCCGGCCAGTCCCGCGGTCCCCGCTCCGCGCAGGAAGCGGTAGAGCACCGTTTCCGCCTGATCGGAGCGCGTGTGCCCCACGGCCACGCGCGCCGCCGCGCCCGAAGCGATCGCCTCCTTAAAGAACGCCAGCCGCGCCCGCCGCGCCGCCTGCTCCCGATTGCCGGCCACCGCCGCGATATCGGCCTCCCGCAACAGGAACGACAGCCCCAGGCCGGCCGCCAAGTCCCGCACAAACCTCGCATCCTGCCGCGATTCCTCGCCGCGAAGCTGGTGATCGAGGTGCAGAACGCCGAGTCGCAAACCCCACCGTGGCGCCAATTCCACGAGCGCATGCAGCAGGCATACCGAATCGGCCCCGCCGGACACGGCGACCCCGACCCTCTGGCCAGGCTCGAACATGTGGTAGCGCTCGATGGTTCGGGCGATGCGTTGTACCACGGGCATTCCTATCACAGGTTAACGAAAGGCAACACAGCCAGGGACGGCCGTGTCACTCATACCGGAGCGCGGCAATCGGGTCCAGCCGCGACGCCTTGACTGCCGGCCACAGGCCAAAGAACAGGCCCACGCTGGTGGCCACGGTGAACCCAGCGATCACCGCCCACAGCGGCACCGTCGAAGGCAGGCTCGGCACGAAGGTGCGGATCGCCAGGCTGAACAGCCATCCAATCAGGATGCCCACCAGGCCTCCGCCCGCCGTCAGCGTCATGGCCTCGAGCAGAAACTGCCACGTAATGTCGCTGCGCCGCGCCCCGATGGCCTTGCGGACTCCGATTTCGCGCGTCCGTTCGGTCACCGACATCAGCATGATGTTCATCACTCCGATGCCGCCCACCAGCAACCCGATCGACGAAATCACCACCATGACCAATCCCACGCTGCTGATCACCTGCCGGAACTGGCCGATCAGGGCCTCCGCGCTCGAGATGCCGAAATTGTCGGGCTCGGAAGGCTTCACGTGCCGGCGCCGCCGCAGAATTTCGGCCACCTCATCCTTGGCCTGCTCCTGTTTCCCCGGCTGAAACAGCACGCAGATGAAATTGTCCTTGGCCTCGGGGTAGGTCTTCTTGAAAGTGTTGTAGGGGGCCATGATAGCCTTGTCGTTCTGGTCGTCGCCCAGGAACGATTTGAATTTGGTGAGCGTGCCGATCACTTCCAGGTTGTGGCCGTCCACCAGGATGGTCTTGCCGATCGCGTCCTGATGCGCGAAAAACCGCTCGCGCACGCCGTTGCCGATCACGGCTACGTCGCGGCGATGGACATCGTCGGCATCGGTAAAGAAGCGGCCCTCTCCGAGCGTGGCATTGATCAGCTGGAGGTGGTCGGCAGTTACGCCCACGAACAGGGCATCCAGCATGTCCTGGCCCTTGTACCGCGCGGTGACGGGTGGCAGGCCGAATTCGCCCACCTCGCGAAAGAGTTCCACCGAGACGGTGGCGGTCGAGGGGCTCTGCTCCCGGATCGCCATGGCGTCGTCGTAGCTGAGCGGCTTGCGCAGCCGCTCCTCGCGCGTCATCACGTGCGGCGCCCCCATCTCCAGCTTATAAACCCACAACGTGCGCGTGCCGAATTGCTCGGCCACATCCACCAGTTGTTTATCCAGCCCGGCGATCAGCGACGTGACCACGATCACCGTGCAGGTGCCGATCAGCACCCCGAGCACCGTCAGAAAGGAGCGGAATTTGTGGGTGCGGAGCGTATCCATCGCCAGCAGCAGTCCCTCCTGAAAATGGTAGTTGCGCACCTGCACGTCAGTTCTCCATCCGCAGCGCTTCGATAGGATCGAGACGCGACGCCTTCCTGGCCGGGTAGATTCCGAAGAACAGGCCTACCGCGGTGGAAAGGGTCACGCCCACAATCACGGCGCTGGCCGGAACGCTTGCCGCAAAAATCATGTTCACGACCTGGGCGATGATGGCGGCGAACGCCACGCCCGCAATGCCACCGATGCCGGCCATCACTCCCGCCTCGATCACGAACTGCCACAGGATGTCGCGCCGGCGCGCGCCCACCGATTTGCGGATGCCGATCTCGTGTGTGCGCTCGGTGACGCTGGCCAGCATGATGTTCATGATCACGATCCCGCCCACCACCATGAAGACCGCCACCAGCCCTATGGTCACGGCAAAGATCGTACCCGTCAGTTTCTGCCAGGCGCTCATCAAGGTATCGGAAGCGTTGACGCCGAACGTGTCGTCCTCGCTGTAGGGAATGTGGCGGCGGGTGCGCATCAACGCCCGGACTTCGTCCTGCAACTCCGCCATGTGCCGGCCGTCCGGCGCCTTCACAAATACGAAGAGTTCGGGACGGCCCATCCAGATCGCGCGGAAGGTGGTCAAGGGAACGATGGCGAAGTTGTCCTGGCTCTGTCCGAAGGTGCTGCCCTGCCTCTCGGTCACGCCAATGACGCGGAACGGCAGTCCGGCCAGCAACACTTCCTTGTCCAGCGGATCAACATTGGGAAAGAGCTTGTCCATCAAGTCCCTGCCGATCACGCAGACCCGCGCGTTGTGCTGGTAGTCGCTGTCATTGAGGTATCGCCCGTACTCCACTTTTTCGCGCCCGATATCGACGAAACTGGGGGTCCTGGCACTCAGTTGGATTTCGTCGATCGAGCGGCCTTTGTATCGCGCCGGCGGGTTTGGCTGGAGCATGGCCATGGCCCCGATCTGCTGGTACTCGTGAAGATTGTCGCGCAGAAACTCGAATTCTTCCATGCGTATGGGCTTGTTGCGCCGGCGCGCCTTGAGGTACAAGTCGAAGCCCTGCGCCCATTGGAATTGGTGCAGCACGAAAGTGTTGGTGCCCAGGTTGGCGATGTGTTCGGCGATGTACAGGTTCATGCCGTTCACCACAGACATCACCACGATCAGGGTAGTGGTGGCGATGACCACGCCGAGGAGGGTGAGAAAGGAACGGAGCTTGTGGCTGCGCAGCGTTTCCAGGGCAACCCAGAATGCCTCGCGGGCCGTCACCCAAACACCGATGCCTTGGCGTGGCTTGAGCGCGCGCTTGTAAACCAAAGCTTCAGCTTGACCTGCGACCATTACGACCTGTTGTTTGAAGTTACCATTCCCATAGCTATAACCGCAACGCAGCGGGTGGGGAGACTTTGCCGGTTGCCGCCCGAGATGGCCGAAGGCATGTCTCATACTAGAATGAAATTGGCATGCCCCCAGACGATCGCGCGATCGCCATTAGCGCTACATTCACGGCCGAAGCCATCCAGCCCGCTCTGGCTTTCTGGATCGCCGAACTGCGCTTCGGCTTCGAGATCCGCTTCGCCGCCTACAGCCAGATTTACCAGCAACTGCTGGACCCGTCCGGGCTGTTCGCGCGCAATCGCAGCGGCTTCAACGTGGCCCTGGTGCGGTTCGAAGACTGGCTTCGCGCCGGAGGTTCGGATGCGCCCGAGGAGCATGCGCGGCCCCTGGTGGAAGCGATCCGCGCGGCAGCGGCTGCCTTTTCCGTTCCGCTGATCCTGGTGATTTGCCCGGCCACCCCGAGCCGCGCCGCCCGGTTCGAAGCCGCCGGAGGCGTGCTGCGCGCAGGCATTGCCGATCTGCCCACCGTCCACCTCATCGACCCGGCCGACGTCGAGGCGCTCTACCCCGTGGCGCAGATTCACGACCCGCACGGCGACGAATTGGGCCATCTGCCCTATACGCCGGAGTTCTTCGTGGCACAGGCCACGGCGATCGCGCGCAAGATCCACGCCATTGCCGCGCCTCCCTACAAGGTGGTGGCGCTCGACTGCGACGACACGCTGTGGCGAGGCATTTGCGGCGAAGACGGGCCGCACGGAGTGACGCTCGACGAACCCCGCCGCCAACTGCAGTTATTCATGGCGGAGCGCCGCCGCGCAGGTATGTTGCTGGCGCTGTGCAGCAAGAACAACGAGGAGGACGTGGAGGAGACCTTCGCCGCTCATCCGGAAATGCCGCTGCGGCTGGCCGACTTCGCGGGGCGCTACATCAACTGGGAGCCCAAGAGCGCCAACCTGAACGCGCTGGCCGAAGACCTGGAACTGGGGCTCGACAGCTTCATCCTGGTGGACGACAACCCGAAGGAGTGCACCGAAGCCAAGCTGGGCAGCCCGGGTGTGCTGGCGCTGCCCCTGCCGGCTAATGCCGCGGAGATCCCCGATTTTCTGAACCACGTTTGGGCTTTCGACCGCGCCCGCGTGACCGAGGAGGACTGCCAGCGCGCGCAACGGTACGCGCAGCGAGCCGAGCGGGCCAAGGCGCAAAAGACGTCGGCCAACCTGGAAGAGTTCCTGGCATCGCTCGAACTGGAGATCGCGATCAGCCCCATGGAACCCGGGCAACTGGAGCGGGTCGCGCAACTCACGCGGCGGACCAACCAGATGAACGCCTCGTGCATCCGCCGCACGGAGGCCGAGATTCAGGCGTTGCTCACAGCGGGCGCAGCCGAGTGCCTGACGGTTACCGTGCGCGACCGCTTCGGCAGCTACGGGCTCACCGGTGTCGTCCTGTTCCGCTGCGAAGCGGGGGCGCTGGTGGCGGAGACGTTTCTGTTGAGCTGCCGCGTGCTGGGCCGCGGCGTGGAACACCGCCTGGTGGCGCGGCTGGGCGAGATCGCTTTGGAGCGCGGGCTCAGCCGGGTGGAGATTCCCTTTGTGGCGAGCGGGCGGAATCGCCCCGCCCAGTTGTTTTTGGAATCCATCGGCATGCCGCTCGAGGCCGCGCGGGCAGCGTCGGTGAGATACCGGGCAGGCGAGATGGCAGACTCAGGCCCGCGCATGGCGGCGCAGGCCATTCCGCCTGCGACTGACCGTCCCGACTACGTCCGCATCGCCACCGATCTGCGCTCCGTGGAGCAGATTGCCGGGCACATGCGCGCGGCCTCGCGCGGCACCGCTCCCTCGCGAGCCGAGGCCGATCCGCCGCGCACCCCGCTCGAGCGCGACCTGGCGGAACTGTGGGCGGAACTGCTTAACCTCCCCGCGGTGGGCGTAAACAGCAACTTTTTCGAGCTGGGCGGCCACTCGCTGCTGGCCGTGCAACTGCTCTCGCGCGTGCGGCAGATTTACCTGGTGGACCTTTCGCTGGAGGTCGTCTACAGCGGCGTTTTTACCGTGGCCGAACTGGCCAAGGCGATCGAGCTGAAGGAAATCGAGCAGGCGGGCGGCGACTACCACGAGTTGCTGCAGGAACTGGAGGGTCTCTCCGACGAGGAAGCGCGGGCCTTGCTGGCCGAAGAGCAGGATGCGACGTAGCCGATGCGAATCCTGCTGACGGCCAACGCATCCTACGTGCCGCCGCGGGGAGGCGCCACCCGCAGCAACCTGATCTGGCTGGACCAGATGGCGCGCGCCGGCCACGCCTGCCGGATCGTGTGCGGGGCTTCGGGCGAAGGCGCCGCCTTGGGCTTCGACGAATCGATTGCCGTGTACCCGGTGGAGGACCCGGCGCGCCGACAGCAGACGCTGCGCGAACAGATCCGCGACTTCCTGCCCGATTGGGTGCTGGTCTCCTCCGAGGACTTGGGGCACCGGCTCTTGCGCGAGGCCCATGCCGGCGCTCCCGGACGCTTGGTCTACCTGGCGCACACGCCGCAGTTCTTTCCCTTCGGCCCCGCCAGTTGGAATCCGGACCCGCAGGGGGCCGCCCTGATGAAGCAGGCGGCGGCCATCGTCGCCATCGGGCATCACATGGCGGCGTACATCGAGGGCGCGCTGGGCCGCCCCGCTGTGGTGATTCATCCGCCGATCTACGGCGCCGGGCCGTACCCAAACTACGGCAACTTCGCGCGCGGCTACCTCACCATGATCAACCCGTGCGCGGTGAAGGGCATTTCTATTTTCCTGGAGCTCGCCCGCCGGCTGCCCGAATACCAGTTCGCCGCCATCCCCGGTTGGGGAACCACCAGTGAAGACCGGCGCGCGCTCGGGCTCGTCCCCAACATCCGTCTGCTGCCGAACCCGAAGGATATCGACGAGCTGCTGGCGCAAACCCGCGTGCTGCTCAATCCGGCGCTTTGGTACGAGGGCTTCGGCCTGATCGTGATGGAGAGCATGCTGCGCGGCATCCCGGTAGTTGCCAGCGATTCCGGCGGGCTGCAGGAGGCCAAGCGCGGCACCGGCTACGTGATTCCGGTGCGCACGATCGAACGCTTCGAACCGGTTTTCGACGAGCATGCCATGCCCAGACCGGTGGTAGCCGAAAACGACGTCGCGCCTTGGGTGGCGGCGGTGCGGGAACTGCTGACGGACCGGGCCGCGTACGAGAGGGAATCGGCGGCATCGCGTGAGGCGGCCGCGCACTTCGTCAGCGGGCTGGATGCGGCCGATCTCGAGAAGTTGCTGGCGACTCTGAGAGTCGCGGCGGCGCCGCGCCCGCTGATGCGCATCCTGCTGGCCCAGAACTCGCAGTATTACCCGGCCCACGGCGGCGGCGACAAATCCAACCGTCTGCTCATGGAGGCGCTGGCGACGCGCGGCCACCGATGCTGCGTGGCCGCGCGCATCAGCGCCTTCGGCGAGCCGGAACAGCGGCAGTACCTGGCCGATCTGGCAGCGCGCGGCGTGGCGCCGCGCGCGGTCGAGAAGGGCGTGGTCAGGTTCGAGCGGGCCGGCGTCGACGTGCATGTGGCCACCAACGCCAACCTGCGCGCCTGCTTTGCCCACCTGGTGGAAACATTCCGGCCCGACGTGATCCTGACCTCCACGGACGACCCCGCGCAGATCCTGCTCGACGTGGCGCTCGGCGCCGGCAACGCCCGCGTGGTTTACCTGGCGCGCGCCACCCTCGCCGTTCCTTTCGGGCCCGATTGCGCCTTTCCCAGCCAGGCCAAGACCGATCGCATCCGCGCGGCCGACGCCGTGGTGGGGGTGAGCCTGTACGTGGCCGATTACATCCGCCGGCACGCCGGCATCGCCGCGGTACACGTTCCCATTTCGCTGATCGAGCCCGGCCAATGGCCGGCGCTGGGCCGCTTCGACAACGAGTTCGTCACCATGGTGAACCCGTGCGCGGTCAAAGGCATTGCGATTTTTCTGGCGTTGGCGGACGCATTTCCGGACACCGCCTTTGCCGCCGTCCCGACATGGGGAACGAACCAGGAGGACCGCGCCGCGCTGGAGCATCGCAGCAATGTGCGGGTGCTCGACCCGGTGGACGATATCGACCTGCTGCTGGCCCGCACGCGCGTGTTGCTGGCGCCTTCGCTGTGGGCCGAGGCGCGGTCGCGGATGGTGCTCGAAGCCATGCTGCGCGGCGTGCCGGTCATGGCCAGCAACGTGGGCGGCATCCCCGAGGCCAAGATGGGAGTACCCTATCTGCTGCCGGTGCAGCCGATCGCGCAGTACCGGCCGCGCGTGGACGAGCAGATGGTGCCGGTAGCCGACGTGCCGCCGCAGAACATCGCGCCGTGGCGCGAAGCGCTGGCCCGCCTGCTGACCGAGCCAGCCCATTACGAGGAGATCGCCGCCCGATCGCGTGCCGGCGCCCTTCACTACGTCTCCCATTTGAACGTAGTCCCATTCGAGCGACTGCTCGAGGAAGTAGTTGCGAGGCCCAAGGTGCGAGAGGCCCGCGGCCTGCCCGGCAGAAGTGTCTTGGATTCCCTTTCTCCCGACAAGCGCCGCCTGCTTGCCCTACGCCTGCGCAAAAAGGCCCCGCACTCCGCCTGGTTCCCAGGAGCGGATGAAGCCCGGTTCCTCCGCCTCTTTTGGTTCCCGCATGCCGGTGGGGGAGCAGGGCAGGCCGCGAGCCTGGCGCATATTTCGATCTGCCCCGTGCGCCTTCCGGGCCGCGAGTCACGCCTGGCCGAAGCGCCCTTCGAGCGCATGGACCCACTGGTGGAGGCGCTCGCCGCCGCCATCGAACCCTACCTCGCCAAACCGTTCGCCTTTTTCGGCCACAGCATGGGCGCCGCCGTGGCCTTCGAACTGGCGCGCCTGCTGCGGCGCCGCCACCGGCCGCTGCCGAAGCTGCTGATCGCTTCGGCCGCGCGCGCGCCGCAGTACCGGCGCGGCTACGTGCCGCCCGCCGATCCGAACGACGAACAATTGCTGGCCGAACTGAGACGCCTGCAGGGTATCCCGAACGAGCTCGTCGACGACGCTGCCCTGATGCGTGCCGTGCTGCCCGCGCTGCGCGCCGACACCGCGTTGTATCGCCACTACACATACACGGAGGAGGCGCCGCTGCCTTTAGCGATCCGCGCCTATGGCGGCACGGACGACCGGAACGTGCTTCGCGAGCACCTGGAGTCCTGGGCGCAACAGACCTCGGCCGGCTTTGCGCTGCGCCAGTTTCCCGGAGGCCATTTCTACATGAACTCCAACCGCGCGGCCTGGGAGCAAGCGCTGGCGGAAGACCTGGAGGAACCCGAATGAAGATCGTGGTCTTGGACGGCTACTGTCTGAGCTCCGGCGACCTTTCGTGGGACGCGCTGCGGCGCTTCGGCGAATTGGAAGTTTTCGACCGCACGGCGGAAGAGGCGTTGGTGGCGCGCGCTGCCGGAGCAGCGATCATCCTCACCAATAAGACGCCGGTCTCGGCCGCCTCGCTGCGGAAGCTGCCGGAGCTGCGCTACATCGGCGTGACGGCTACCGGTTTCGACATCGTGGACGTGGCCGCCGCGGCGCGCCAGGGCATCGTGGTTTCGAACATCCCCACCTACGGCACGGCGTCGGTGGCGCAGTTCGTATTCGCGCTGCTGCTGGAGCTTTGCCACAACGTGCGGCTGCATGCGGACGCGGTGCGGGCCGGCGAGTGGTCGCGGAGCGCCGATTGGTCGTTCTGGAAGTCGCCGCTCGTGGAACTGGCCGGGAAGACGATGGGGGTTGTCGGGTTCGGCCGCATTGGCCGTCAGACCGGCCGCATCGCCGAAGCCATGGGGATGCGGGTGATCGCCCACGACACGTATCAGGGCGACCAGCCGGCATACGAAGGTTTTCGATGGGTTGCCCTGGACGAACTGCTGCGCGAGTCCGACGTGGTGAGCCTGCACTCGCCGCTGTTGGCCGAAACCAAGGGAATGATCAACGCCCGCAGCCTGGCGCTGATGAGGCCCTCGTCGTTCCTGATCAACACCGCGCGCGGCCCGCTGATCGTCGATCAGGACCTGGCCGACGCGTTGAACGCGGGCCGGCTGGCCGGCGCCGCACTCGATGTGCTCTCAGTGGAACCGCCGGCGGAGACGAACCCGCTGCTGGGGGCGCGCAATTGCCTGGTGACCCCGCATATCGCCTGGGCCACCCGAGAGGCCCGCTCGCGGCTGATCGACGGGGCGATCGAGAATGTGGCGGCGTTCCTGGCGGGGAAAGCACAGAACGTGGTCACGCCCACCTCAATATCGATTCCGTAGTGTGGCATCAAAGCATAAGGATGAGTACGAATCTCGACGAAGCTCGGAACATCTCCGTGGACGAGGCACTGTCTGGCTTGGTGCGCCGGGGAGTCACCGCTCAGTCTCCGCTCTCGTCCCGGAATGGATTCTGCTTCTTTCAAGTGCCCGAGGGTACAGCCAGCTTCGGACTCGCCGAGATACAGGCAGCCCTGGATGCGGAGCCTGGCAAGCCCTGATGGCGGTGGCGTAGGACGCCACGTCCTTCATGATTCGGCGCACCAAGTGGTTTTGGCCCATCGTGCTGCCGGGTGGTCCATTCAACCCGTGGTAGTGAGGACGGCTATCAGCTTCGCCGATGCACTGCGGACGCTCCGCGAAAGCCTCGCGGCGCCGGAACACGAGTTCGGGCCGCTCGATTATCCGGTTTGGGAGTTTGGGAGATCGGCGTTACGCGCAAACCGTCCCTCTGGTGATACAATCCAACTTAATCGCAAGGAGACCTGAGCAGCGTGGCAACCTTCATTCAAAATCAGTTTGAACAGAACTTCGTCACCACATCGGTGGATTATGTGTTCAACTGGGCGCGCAAGTCGGCGATCTGGCCGTTGACGTTCGGGCTAGCCTGCTGCGCCATCGAAATGATCGCCGCCAGCACCTCGCGCTTCGATATCGCACGCTTCGGGGCCGAGGTCTTCCGCCCCAGCCCGCGGCAATCGGATCTGATGATCGTGGCCGGCACCGTCACACTCAAGATGGCGCCGGTGCTGAAACGCATCTGGGACCAGATGCCCGACCCGAAATGGTGTATCTCCATGGGCGCCTGCTCCAGCGTGGGCGGTCCGTTCAACACGTATGCGGTGTTGCAGGGCGTCGACAAGATCGTCCCGGTGGATGTTTACGTGACCGGCTGCCCGCCGCGGCCGGAGAACCTCTTCTACGCGCTGCTCAAATTGCAGGACAAGATCGATCAGATGACCACGCTGGTCAAGCGGCCCACCGAAGTGCGGCTCGACGAATCCATGCTGGCCGAATTCCAGCAGCAGGTACGCATCGCCCAAATCAACAATCCTGCGTAAACCGTGTTCTACCCGGATTCGCTCCACGTCTACCGCGTAACCGAGCTCGATCGCTTCCGTTGGCTGGTGCATGGCTTCGGCACCCGGCTAGCGGACGTCCCGTCGTTCTTCGGCAATCTGGCCACCCTGAAACAGATCCACTCGGCCACGTGGGTAGCGGCCGGAGGGCGGGCCGGCGTGCTGGGCGAAGGCGACGCACTGCTCGAAAATACGCCGGGATCGGTGGTAGCGGTGAAGACCGCCGACTGCGTGCCGATCCTTCTGGTAGATGAGCGGTCGCGGGCGGTCGCCGCGGTGCACGCCGGGTGGCGCGGGACTGCCGCGCGCATCGCCGCCAAAGCCGTCGAAGCCATGGGCAGCCGCTTCGGCACGCGCCCGGCCGATCTACACGCCGCCGTCGGACCGGGCATCGGCAAGTGCTGTTATGAAGTAGGTCCGGAAGTGACGGCTCAGTTCGGAGGTCAAGGCAGAGGGCGCCTCGATCTGGCGGCGGAAAACCGCAAGCAACTGGAAGAGGTGGGCGTAACGCCGGAGCACATCTACGCGTCGAACCTGTGCACCATGTGCCGGCCCGAGGAGTTTCATTCGTTCCGGCGCGACCGGGAGGCCGCGGGGCGGCTGCATTCCTTCGTGGGAATTCGCTAAAGCGGTACAGTAAGAGGTGAGGCCAGCACATGTTCACGTGGATTTGCCCGCAGTGCGGGCGCGAAGTTTCCCCATCCTATGACGAATGTCCCGACTGCAAGGGCAAAACCGCTCCGGCCCAGCCGGTAGCCGGTCCGCCGCCGGGGCAGGCGCCGTACCCGCCACCGCCTCCCTACCAGCCCGTGCCCGGCCCGGAATATGCGCCCCCGCAGGCGCCGCCGCAACCGCCGCCTCAGTATTACCAGCAGCCACCGCAAGCGCCGCCGGCGGGGCCGCCCTACTATCAGCCACAGCAGGCGCCGCCGCCGGGGCCGGCCTATTACGCTCCGGCGCCGCCGCAGCAGCCCCAACCACAGTACTATCAAGCCCCGCCGCAGCAGCCTGCGCCGCAATATTATGGGCCCCGACCGCCCGAGCCGCCGAAGCGCAACGCGCTCCTGAATCTGCCCCCGTGGCTCATGACGATCGTGTTCGCCCTGGGGATCGGCGGCATCGTTTTCGGAATCTACACGGTGCTGCAGACGAGCAAATCTCCCGCCGGCACGGTCGGCGGCTCCGCGCCGGCGGCGGCTGTGGAAAGTCCGGCGGCCAAACCCGGCACCAAGACCAACCCGTTGCAGAAGCACATCGAAATCGCCGGCGTGCGCTTCAGCCAGGACGCCAAGAAGAAGACGCTGGTGACCTTCGTAATCATCAACCACTCGGAGGCCGAGATCAGCGGCCTCGCCGGCAATGTTACCATCTGGGGCCGCACGCAAAAGTCGGAAGAGGACGCACAGGGCACGTTCTCCTTCACCACCGACCTGGCGCCCTTCCAGCAGAAAGAGATTTCGGCGCCGCTCAACACCAAGTTGAAGATTTACGAACTGCCCGACTGGCAGAACATCACCACGGATATTCAGATTACCGCGCCGGCCGGCTGATCCTGGCGAGGTTCTCGCGGGCTTCGGTGAGGTTGGGGTCGATGGCAAGGGCGCGCTCGAAGTCCTGCCGGGCGGCTTCGGTTTGCCAGAGCGCCTGCAAGGCCACGCCGCGATTGTTGAGGTTGCGGGCGTCGCGCGGCGCCAATGCCAGCGCCCGGCCGAATTCCTCGAGCGCCGCTTCGGGTTGGCCTTCGGACAGCAAAATCTTGCCGATTTCGGCTGCGATGGCCGGATCATAAGGCGCCGACAGGCGGGCCTGGTTGAGCAATTCGAGCGCCTGCGCCGCCGGAACCGCGCGGGCAAGCTGAATCTTGGGCCGCACCTTATCGGGCGCACGCTCGACGGCTTCCCGCCAGAGCGCTTGCTCGCTCATCCAGACCGTGGTGCGAACCACGCTGAAGGCCAACAGAATGGCACCGAGCGCGGCCGTCACCCACGGCGGCTTCACCTGCGCCAGCGCCAAGCCCGCCGCGGCGGCAAAGGCAACCATGGGCAGATACATGCGTCGATCGGCCGCCAGATCGGCCGCCGGAAAGATGCTGGAGCTGGGAAGCAGCAGGAGGAGTCCGGCCGCGAGCCATCGGCCCTTCCCTGACCGCCACACGTATGCCACCGCCCCGAGAATTCCCACCCAGGCAACCAGCCCCAACCAGACCGGCACATGAACGTCCGGGTCCACGGTGAAGCCGTAGGGCAAAATCAGCAAGCGGAGATATCGCAGGATCACGACGGACTGGGAGCTGAAGTAAAGCCACGGCGAGATGCCAGCCTGGAAGCCCGCGGGCACCCCGGGAGTGACCAGGGTGGCGTAGATGACGCGCGCCCCGGCGAGGAGCGAGAGCCCGAACATGGCGATGTGGGGCAGCCTTCCGGGCCTGTGGGGCAGGCCTGGAGGCGTGCCCCAGAGGAGCAGCGGAAAGGCGGCGCACTCTTCCTTGGCCAGGAGCGCGGCCGCGAACCAAGCCACCGCAATCCAGGGCCGTCCCCGCAACCACTCCAGCAACGACGCCAGGCACAGCACTGTCGCCAACAGAATGCTTCGGGCCCAAACGTAGTTCACGGCCTCTGCCTGCATAGGATGAATCGCAAAGACGGCCGCCGCGAGCACCGCCGCCCGCTCAGACATCAGCCGCTTCAGGCATTCGTACGCGAGCAACACCGCCACCAGATGCAGCAGCAGATTCACCGCGTGATATCCGATGGGGCGGGCGCCGTCCGCCTGGTAGTTCAGCCAGAAACTCAGCAACGTGAGCGGACGCGTCTGCCACAGATCGAATCGCAAGATCGGGCCGGAGAAAATGGCATAATCGTCAAAGTGAAAGCCCGAACCGAGCGAAGCGCCAAAGGCAGCCAACGCACCGGCGAGCAGAAGAAGGCGCGCTCGCATCTCCAACCTCAAGCTTACGTGAAACGGCCCAAAACCGCAGCCGAACGCAGGCTACGGGTGGCCGGGATCCTGCGCATCCTGGACGAAATGTACCCCGGCGCCACTTGCGCCTTGCACCATCACAGCCCGTGGGAACTGCTGGTGGCGACGATTCTCTCGGCGCAGTGTACCGACAAGCGGGTGAACGAAGTGACGCCAGGGCTGTTTCAGAAGTACCCCACGCCCCAGGATTTCGCCGCCGTGCGGCCCGAAGTGCTGGCCAACGATATCCGTAGCACCGGTTTCTTCAACAACAAGGCGAAGTCCGTGGTGGGAGCGGCCAAAAGGATTGTCGCCGAATTCGGAGGGCAGGTACCGCGAACCATGGAGGAACTGCTGACCGTCCCCGGAGCGGCGCGCAAGACGGCCAACGTGGTGCTCGGGACGGCGTACGGCATCGCGGCGGGGGTGGTGGTGGATACGCACGTGCAGCGCATCGCTGCACGTCTGGACCTGACCAAGAACACCGATCCGGTGAAGATCGAACAGGACCTGATGAAGGTAATCCCGCGGGAGAAGTGGATTCTCTTCTCGCACCAGATCATTCTGCACGGCCGCGCGCTGTGCGTGGCGCGCAGCCCAAAGTGCGCCGAGTGCGGATTAGGATCGGTCTGTTACGCCAAGGATCGGACGGCGTAGCAGGCTCAGCCTGGAAAAGCGTCCCCAACCCGGAACTCACGGCCGGGCGCTGCCAGCGGGCAAACGCTTTCGGTTTCGCTGTAGACCGTGATCGATTGGTACATTCCGCCTTGCGGATCCCGGTGCACCACCAGCCTCCGAGCGGCGACGTCGGCCACCCAATACTCGACGATGCCGGCCCGAGCGTAGAGAACCGCTTTTACGGTCAGATCGAACCCCAGCGACGAATCGGAGATTTCCACCACCAAGCGAAGTTCCGATGGTTGCGGATTGCGGGTTCGGATCTCCCACGTTAACTTCGTCAGGACGATCAGATCAGGCTCGGGTTCGCTGGTTGGGTTATCTTCAGGAGCGACATCGATGGGTGTTTCCGGATTCACATAGTCTTCGCCGAATACTCGAATCAGCCACGCCTGCAGCCTGGTCAGGCTGTTCGTGTGCGATCGGTTCTTGCCCATCTTGTTGATCAGTTCTCCTTCAACCAGCTCGAGCCGTTCCTGGTCGAACAAGCCAGCCGCTTCAAAAGCGGCACACTCCCGCCGCGTCCACCGCTTTCGCTTGGGCTCCAGGGGCACGGGCCGGTACGGTCTCTCGGTCACAACGACTGGCATAAGGACTCGCTTCAATTCTACTCTATCGCCATCACCCCGCATTTACGAACCTTTTACAAACCGCCGCCGCCTCGATTACGTTCTAACAAGCAGGAGGAAGAAGAAATGAAACCAGCAATTCTGGGACGGTTTCTGGTGGCCGCGGCCCTTATTGTGAGCGCCGCGGGTGCGTCGACCAAGGGGCAGAACGTGCTTCCTGCATCCGATGCGGATCTTGCCAAACAGGTGCGGCACGAGATCCTGATGTATTCGCGATACACCATTTGGGATGATGTCAATTTTCGCGTGGCCAACGGCAGCGTGGAGCTCACCGGCGCGGTGAGCCAGCCGTACAAGAAGAGTGACTTGGGTAAGATTGTCCAGTCGATTCCGGGCGTGGCCAGCGTGACCAACGAACTCAAGGTGTTGCCGCTGTCGAACTTCGACAACCGCCTGCGGCTGCAGGTCGCGCGCGCGATCTATGGCGATGTAGCACTGGCCCGCTACCGGGGTATGGCGATCCCGCCGATCCATATCATTGTGGACAACGGACACGTCACACTCACCGGTGTGGTGAGCAGCAGCCTGGAGAAGCAGGTCGCCGGCATGCGGGCTTCCAGCGCCGGACTGAGTTTTGGCCCCGTCACGAACAACCTCGAAGTCGAAAACCCGCCAGCTAAGAAGAGCTAATCTGCCCGACATATCCTGCCCATCGAGGCGGCCGGCGTCGCAGCCGGCCGCCTTTGTCTTTTCGGCGGGGCTTTGGCCTGTTCCACTGCTACAATCGGGAGGCGTGATTCGCCCGCCGTCATTTGCGCTGCTTGCCGCCGTGGTATGCGCCGGTTGCAGCAGCCTGCCGGACAGCTTCCCGCCCCCGCCGCAACGGGCCGCGCTCATCGTTCCGCCGGCGGCCGGTCTGGGCTATTTCGTCGACATGCGGGACCCCAATTCCAGTGCCTATGTGGTGCAGGGCATCGCCGAGCGGACGGAAGTCCCTTGGCGCTGGGCCTACGAGCACCCGGTGTTGCGCTTCCAGGTGCCGGATGCCGGGCGACTGAAGTTCACCCTGGACTTTTCGCTTCCGGAGCGCACGTTCCGCGAGACCGGCCCCGTGACCCTCACGTTCACGATGAACGGCAGGCTCTTCGACCGCGCCCGTTTTGACACTCCGGGCCAGCTCCACTACTCGCACCCCGTGGCGGCGGAATTTCTGAACCGTCGCGGCGAGAACCTCGTGGCCATCGATCCCCAGCCGGTTTGGGTATCGAAGGCCGATGGCGGCAAACTCGGCTTCATCATTTCCCGGGCCGGGTTTGCGGAGTAGCCTTGCAGCCCCTGGCAATCCTCTGCTCGGCCCTGTTTACCGTCGCGGTTGCCACCGGTGTGGGTGGTCTGGTTCTGCGCGAGGCCTGTGAAGACCTGGCGGTGAGGTTCGTGGCCGGCGCGGCTCTGCTGAGCCTGCTGGTCTTCGGACTTTGCAGCTTGGGCTTGGCCTACCCGCTGGTGTTTCTGGCCCTCGGTGCAGTGTTGCTGTGGCCCTGGGGCGGCGGCTCGTGGCCCGTGCTCAGGCAGGCGGCAGCGCCGACCCCATCAACGGGACTGGCCAAATCAACCAAGTGGCTTTTTGTATTGATATTTACGTTATATTTCATCCTGTATTTCTTTAATGCTATGGGACCGGAATCGAGTCCCGACGGCGCGGCTTATCACCTTGGCTTGGTGGGACGCTATTTCCGGGATCATGGCTTCCACCGGAACCCGGATAGCATCTATGCCATGATCCCGGGCGGCGTCGAAATGCTGTTCCTGTTTGCTTACGCCTTCGGCCGTCATTCGGCGGCGGCCATGGTCCATTTCGCGTTTTTGCTGGCGCTCGCCTGGCAGGTCTTCCGCTACGGCAGCCGTGCCGGTTCCCGGGTTGCCGGCGCCTGTGCGGCGGTTTTGGTGTTCGCCAGCCCGCTGGTTGGGGTGGATGGAACCAGCGCCTACAACGATGTTGCTTTGGCCGCCATCGCCTTCACCCTGTTCCATTTGCTCCAGATATGGGACGCCCGGCGGCGCGCCCGGCTGCTGACCGCCATCGGACTGGTGGCCGGGTTTGCCTTTGCCACGAAGTACACTGGTTGGCTTGCCGTGCCGTATGCGCTCTGTTTCGTAGGCTGGAAGAGCGGGCGGCCAATCCGGCTGCGGAACCTCTTCACGACGGCGATCCCGGCAGCCTGTGTGCTCGGCCCGTGGCTCGTGCGCAACTGGATCTGGTTCCATAATCCGCTGGCACCATTCTTCAACCAATTGTTTACTAACTCCTATGTAATGGTATCGTTTGAAAAGATTTACCGGCACATGCAAGCGACCTACGAACTACCCAGCCTCTGGCAGATCCCGATGCAGGTCACAACCTACGGATCGCTGGCAGGTCTGCTCGGTCCGGTCTTCCTGCTATCGCCGCTGGCCTTGCTGGCACTGCGGCGGCCCGCCGGGCGGCAGTTGCTGGCCGCTGCGCTGGTATTCGGCTTCAACTACTTCAGCAACATCGGCGCGCGCTTTCTGATCGCGCCCCTACCGTTTGTGGCACTGGCGTTGGCGCTGGTGCTGAGCGAAGTACCAACTCTAGCTCTCGCCCTGGCCGTGTTGCACGCGGTCATCTCGTGGCCGACGATGGTCACCAAATATTGCAGACCTGAGGCCTGGCACCTTTCGAAAGTCATCTGGCGCGAGGCGCTGCGCATCCGGCCCGAGGAGCCCTATCTGGAATCGCATCTCCTCTACTACGGCGTGGACCGTATGATCGAACGCAGCGCCGTCGCGGGTTCCACGGTTTTCACATTCAAACCGATCCCGGAAGCCTACACCTCGCGCCGCATCCTGGTGGAATACCAATCGGCCGAGAACAAAATCAGCGGCGCCATCCTGTGGACGGCGTTCGTTCCGGAATACGCGCCCACATGGAGGCTGCGCTTTTCGTTTTCGCGCCAGCCGCTCTCTGCGATTCGGGTGCTACAGACCGGCAGCGGCGAGAGCCAGTGGACTATTCACGAACTGCGTGTCTTCGATGAGGGCCGCGCGTTGCCGAGAGACTCGCGATGGCGGCTCACGGCGCGGCCCTATCCGTGGGGAATCCAGTCGGCCTTTGACAACAGCCTGGCGACGTTTTGGATGTGCGGATCCATGCTGGAGCCGGGCCAATTTGTCCGCGTCGATTTCGGGCAGGTAAAGACCGCCGATGCCGTCGTCATCGAAACTGCGCCGAACCAGTGGGGTCTTCACCTGCAGTTGTACGGTCAGGACACCGCCGGCCAGTGGAGGTTGCTCAGCCCCGCGCCGCTGGAAAGCGATGCCACGCGCCCCTTGGGACTGCGCCGGGCGGTGGCCGAAGAGATGAAGCGGCGCGGAATCGATTACGTCCTGGCTTTCGACGCCGATCTCGGCTCGGACGACTTGCGCGGGAATGCGGACCTTTACGGCATCCGGCAGGTGGGAGAGTATAGAGGAGCCAGGCTCTACCAATTGCCATGAGACTTTTCCTGGGAGTGGATGGCGGCCAGTCGGGCACCACAGCGATGATTGGCGACGAGACCGGCCGGATTGCCGGAACCGGCGAGGCGGGTCCCTGCAACCACGCTGGCGCCGCCGAAGGCCGCGCGAAGCTGGAACGGGCCGTCACCGGAAGCCTGGAGGCCGCGTGCGCACAGGCTGGGCTCGACCCCTCGACGATCGTTTTCGAGGCTGCCTGTTTCGGCATGAGCGGCGGTCCCGAAGACAAGGAGGCCCTACTCGCCAGGATCTTGCGGACGAAGCACCTGATTGTCACCAACGATGCAGTGATCGCGCTGGCCGGAGCCACCGCCACCGGGCAAGGGATCATCACCATCGCAGGCACGGGCTCGATCGCGTTCGGCCGCAACGCCGCGGGCTCGACCGCGCGCGCTGGGGGTTGGGGCTACGTATTCGGCGACGAAGGCGGCGCCTTCGATATCGTTCGCCAGGCCGTGCGCGCCTCGTTGCGGATGGAAGAAGGCTGGGGCCCACCGACCAGCCTGCGCCAGGCACTTTTGGACGCCACCGGCTCGCCGACGTCCAACGAGATGCTGCACCGGTTCTACAGCACCGAGTGGCCGCGGTCGCGCGTGGCTACTTTGGCCCGGTTAGTGGATGCCGCGGCGCTGGAAGCCGACGGGGTGGCCGTCGAAATTCTGGCCGGCGAAGCGCAGCACCTGGCGATGCTGGCCGGGGCGGTGCGGGGGCAGTTGTGGAAGCCCGGGGAACCCATCGACGTGGCTTACATCGGCGGCGTTTTCGAAAGCCGGATCCTGCGCGAGCGCTTCCGCATGCTGACGGAGCTGGACGAGGGCACCCGCTGCGGACCTCCGCGGCGAGGACCGGCCGAGGGTGCGCTGTTGGAAGCCTACCGGGCGGCCGCAGTGAGCGTGGCATGGTGAGAAACCTCCGCGCGCTCAGCGAGGGCGGCGATTCTTGTGTTTGTCCAGAGCCAGAGCAACGCGGTAAAGAACGGCGATTACCGCAGTCGCCAGTTAGAGCAGCAGTGCGGCCGTGGCCGCGGTGCGTGACAAGTTGAGCACCCCTTTCCGAATGTAACATCGGCGGATCGGTTCGTGGGCGATAGACACCAAATACCGCTGCTATGGTAGCTCGGACGCGGCGTCAACACATTCCCCACGCGCAGATCGGAGGCGCGCACGCCCCATCTCGGTTGGTCGTGCAACTGCTGGAGTTGTCGGTCGCCTTCCTCGCCCTCGGCCGGCGCCGGGGCTTCCGTCTCAAACCCGAATTGCCACGCCACGGCCTGCGACCACTGGAAGACCCTGGCGAGCACGGCGTTGGGATCATTGCCCGATTGCCGCGCCACCCACTGCACGATATCGCCGCGCTTGGCCAGGATTGCCGCTTTCCAGGCGTCGAAATCGTGCGCCTTCGGCAATGTGTTGCGCCCCGATGGCCGCCAGGCGCATGAGGAATTGCTTGTCGAGGGGCTGAGGCGAAAGCTCGCGGGAAAAGGCGGGCGGGCCGAAAGCTACTTCGTCGTGTCGGGTGGGTCCACCGTTTCGGCGGGCGGATTCCTGACCGGCCGGGCTTCCTTCCCGGCGCAGTTCTTCCCGGCCCCGCTGGCGCTTCCGGAACCAATCCGGGTCGTTGAGTTTCACCAGGTTCAAATCGCTCCGGTCTTTCAGATCGAAGTTGTATTCCATCGAAAGCGCTCCTAATATTGGCATCGGCTTCCAGGAGGAGATCGTCAACCGCCTTTCGCCCCTACCGCCCATGTACGCCGTATACAACTTCTAAATAGGCGCGGAAGACCTCCGGGGCTTCCGCAAGGTGATACGCGCGGGCTCCTCCTTGACCGCTGGCAATTTAGGCCGGAACTCCGTGCCAGATTTCGTCGAGCTCCGTGCCCAGACGCTGCGCGATCAGGGCGGCGCCGATCCGCGCCAGTTCGTGGCGTGGGAAGGCGTCTCGCATCAGCGGATCTTTGAGCCCCCGCGCCAGCCGGTTTTGCGCGAGGTGAAAGCGCTCATGCAACAGCGTGCGCATACGGCCGCATGGCTCCGGCCTTCGACCTGAATCGCCATGACATCGCCGTGAGCCGCACCTTCTCGCAAAATCCGGGCGATGCGTTGGATGGGCTGCCGGGCCGCAGGATAATTGGCATATTCCAGCAACTAACTGTTCTTTCGCCGCTGCGCCAGGTCCAGCGCATCGTCGCTGCTGAGGAAGACGCCGTGGAAGTTGGGTTCGCGCGGGCCCATGGCTTGGCGTAGAAACTCCGCCGCAGTGCGATTGAGGACCACTGCGGGGTATTGCCCGTCCGTTCTCCAGTGAGCCGCATCTGCGTCCGCAGTCAGTTCATGGGCGAGCCGGTATTCGTTGACCGCACGCCGCGATGGCCGTACAGACCGCTCCAGCGGGTTGCTTCCGGGCTTCGCCGGTCTCAAATTCGAGTTGCCGTGACCCGGGCGGTTTTTCCTCCTCCTCGGCCATCAGCGCCCGCATCTCGGCTTCGGCCTGGGCCGCAATCTGATCCAGTTTCGCCTTGGCCGCTTGCTGCCGCGAGGGCCGCTGGGCCACTTCCCGGTTCAGCTTTTCGGCCTGTTCGCGCGCCAGGGTTTTGGGCTTTTATCAGAATAGAGGAATCTTGAGCGACCAAAGCATACCGAAGCTTCTTACCGTCGAGGAATTCGAACAGATTCCCGACCGGCCCGGCGGTCACTATGAATTGCATCACGGGGAGGCGATGTTCATGACATGGCCGGTGCGGCAGCATAAAAACCTCGAACGCTTTCTGCGCGAATTGCTGACTCCGATTGCCAGGCCTCTGGGCTTCCTGGTGGACACCGAACATCCCTATCGCCCTTTACCCGAGAATGACGTCTGGGGAGCCGACGTGCCGACTTGTATGACAAGGCCATGACCACGCTGGCTGGCGCCGGTTCCGTCGAGTTCTGGATCGTGGACGGTAAGACTCGCTCGTTGACCGTGTACAGTGCCGCGGGTATGCACCGTTACACAGCGCGGCATACCCGCAAACTGAGTACATGTAGGATCGGCGTTCTCCATTGGTACTATCGTGTCGTTGAGGTTCGAAATCACCGGCACGCTGCACAATACGGAGAACGCCATGCAAGAGTTTATCAACAAATTCCGGGACGAGATTCAGGGAACGCTGAGCGGCTTCGACCGCCTGGTGTTGCGGGGTTCGCTACGACGGCTGAACTACGGCTACTGGGATGAGAGTTTGCA